>ERZ773158.11-NODE-11-length-235992-cov-6.621001_pt1 | contig 235992 bp, 199 predicted proteins | sample MGYA00511918_ERZ773158 | MGnify/ENA primary metagenome ERZ773158 (study PRJEB29015, sample SAMEA2737876) | human gut metagenome | biome: human gut; feature: human-associated habitat; material: faeces | place: China | collected 2012 ...
TCGGCTTATCTCAGATATGTTGATGAGGATCAGAATTACTGCTGCTGTCAGCATGGCTGTTAGCATACAACACAAAAGATAAGCAAAAGCCGCCTGCAATAACACAGGCAATGATAAATGCAATAATTCTCGTCTTTTTTGCTGAGAATATCTTAAACCATTCTGCCTTCTCAAATTTTCTCGATTTTATAGCCAATTCCCCACACCACCTTCAAGTATTTCGGCTCTCTAGGGTTTATCTCAATTTTCTCTCTGATGTGACGAATATGTACCATTACCGTGTTTTCAACAGCATAAGCGTCCTCGTTCCACACTTTAGAATAGATCTCCTCGGCAGAAAATATCCTGCCTGCGTTTTTCATAAGAAGCTCAAGAATTTTAAGCTACGTGGCGGTGAGCTTGACAGGTTCTCCGTCAACCTTTAAGCTTTTTGCCTTAGTGTCAAGCTCCAGACCGCCTATTTCTATAATATCCGTTTTGTTTGCCGTGTCGATAGCGCCAAGCTGCATATATCTTCTCAGGTTGCTTCTTACCCTTGCCACAAGCTCCATAGGGTTGTAAGGCTTTGTTATGTAATCGTCAGCGCCCATTGAAAGTCCAAGCACCTTATCTGTATCCTCAGATTTTGCAGAAAGCACAAGTATAGGGATATTCTCCGTTGCCCTTATTTTCATCATTGTAGAAAGTCCGTCCAGCTTAGGCATCATGACGTCAATGAGTATAAGCTGTATGCTGTTCTCAGTGAGCTTCTCCAAAGCCTCAAGACCGTCATAGGCTTTTATTACCTTATAGCCCTCCATTTCAAGCAGCTTTGCGATAGCTCCCACTATATCTTTATCATCATCTACAACAAGGATTACAGGCTCCTTTATCTCCATATCGGCACGATCCTTTCTTTTACGTTTATTATAAGCCACATTCTTTAAAAACAGCTCAACATAATTCTTAATTAAATCTTAATGTACTCTATGATTATATCACATTTTTTCTGACATTACAACAAAAAAAGACGGGCGAAATAAATTCCGTCCGTCTTTATATGGCAAGTAATATTACTTATTCTTTTCCAAATATGCGTGATACTGCTCGTTGAGAGTTTTAAGTTCTGAATCGACAGTACCCTTATACTGCTCTTTGAGCTGTGTCCATGTATACTGTGAGCCATTCTCATCTGTCTTCATAACTGAAGTATACAGATAAGGAATAACAGCTTCCTTAGTATCATTTGTTGCAGCGTCATTATCTGACAGAGTTGTGGAGATACCATAACCAGGGTCAAATATCTTAGTGAACTTGTCTGTAACAAGGTCAACGTAAGCTACGTTATACATATCTTCTGTCCAGTTAGGATTGTTTACAAAGAACTTCTCCTTCTCGATATCCTTATATGTATCCTGAGTATAAACTATCTTTGCACACTCGAGCCAGCACTTCATAGCGTCATTCTTTGTCGAACCCTTTACCCACATATACGCATTCATGTCGATAGTTGTATAAAGCGTATCAGAGTTAGGATCCTTTGGCATTGGAACTACGCCCCAATTGTCGCCGTCCTTTGGCGAATGTGTACCGGTAGAAGCCCATGGACCCATTGCATAGAAGAGGATATTCTTCTTGAATGCGTCGCCTGCCTGTCCTACCCAATCAGGATAGTACATACCATTCTTTGCGATATCATAAAGCATATCAGATGCTCTTACAAAGTCAGCGTCGTTAAGATTTGAAACATACTCGTCCTTATCAGCGTCATATGTGATAAGAGTCTTACCTGTTGACTGGAAGATAAATGGTGCGAACCAACCGTTTATGCCGTATCTCTCCTCGTCAGCAGCAGCGCCCTCAACATATTCTGACATCATGTCATACCATGCGTTCCAATCCCACTCGCCGTTCTGATAAAGCTCATATGGATCATCAAGACCGGCAGCGTCGATCATAGATTTATCATATGTGATAACAGAACCTGGCAGGAAGTTGATAGGTGCAACAAAGTGCTTGCCGTTGAGAGTGAACTGCTCTGCAACATTCTTGACATCGCTCCACATAGCACTATCGAAATCAACGATATCATCAATAGGCTGGAACATTTCCTTGATACAGTTTGCAGGGAATGTCATAGACTGCTCATACCAGAACATATCCGGTGGATTGTTAGACATAAGTCTTGCTGCGAGCTTATCATACTTGTTCATTGATGATGTCTGAGAATACTTGATCTTACCGCCCTTTTCCTCAAAAAGAGTAAGGTCGGTTCTCTTTTCCGGCTCTTTCTTAGTTGGGTTTATGTCAAAATAAGAAAGCCACTCCAACTCCTTTTCCGAACCATCAGGGATAGTAGCAATATCGTCGGTGCTTGCTACCTTTACCTTATCAACATAAGAGCTGCTTGAATCGCTGCCTGATGAGCTACCGCATGAAGCTACGCTCACTGCTGACAAGAGAGCCATTGCACCGGCAATAACACGCTTGGAATTTTTCATTATATATAACCTCCGTAACGGATCGTTTTCATTAGAAAACGTTTCCTTGATTCTTACAAAGCTATTATATCACTGAATGTAATCGTTGTCAACAAAGTTACAATCACTGTTACATTCTTTTAAATACTTTTGGTGATTTCAACAAATAACCATTCATTTTTTTGGTGATTAAGCCTACAGCATAAAGAAAGCGGAAACAACATTCAGCCGTTTCCGCTTCATATAAAATACGATATCTACGCTCTTACCAGCTTATTGATTCGTTTTGCTCTGGAATACTTCGCCACATAACGCCTTGTATCCTTACTGATAACACCGCTGAGAGCAAGCAACGCTATAAGGTTTGGCAGTGCCATAAGTCCATTGAAAATATCAGCGATCGTCCAAACGGCAGAAACCGTCATATATGGTCCGATAAATACAGCGAGGATATAGAGATATCTGTAGACCATGACCACCTTCATGTTGCTGTTAAAAAGATATTCCATACACCTTTCACCGTAATAGTTCCAGCCAAGGATAGTTGTGAAAGCAAAGAACACAAGGCAGACCATAAGAATAAATGCAGGTATCATTGACGGCAGGAACGAGAAGCCGGTCTGGAAAGCGTGATTTGTGACCTCAACGCCCTCAAAAGGCTTGCCTGTTACTGGGTTGATAGCCTCGTAGCTTCCCATCATTACGATAGCAAGACCTGTCATAGTACATACAACGATAGTGTCGATAAATGTGCCACACATAGAAACAAGACCTTGTCTTACCGGCTCTTTTGTCTGAGCGGCTGCGGCTGCGATAGGTGCCGAACCAAGACCTGACTCATTTGAGAAAATTCCTCTGGCAACACCCTTTTGTATAGCAATGAACATTGTAGGAAGAGATCCACCTGCGACAGCCTTGAAGCTGAATGCCTGTTCAAAAATAAGGGCAACAGCGTGAGGGAGCCTCTGAATGTTTATAACAATAAGTGAAAGACAAGCAACTATATAAACGACCGCCATAAAAGGCACAACTACCTGAGAAACACTTGAGATCCTCTTTATGCCTCCGATAATAACAAGTGCAGCAAAAACAGTTATCAAAAGTCCGGAAACTATAACAGCCCATGTATAGTCAGCGCCAAAAATATTCACTGTATGTTCCTTTTTAGGATCAAAGAAAGACTGAACTGCCGATGAGATACCATTCACCTGAGAGAAAGTTCCGATACCAAAAAGTCCAACGCAAGCACCAAAGAACGCAAATACCTTTGCAAGCCACTTCCACTTCTTACCCATGCCGTATTCTATGTAATAGAATGGTCCGCCGCAAACGTGTCCGTCAGCGTCCATACGTCTGTATTTGATAGCAAGAAAACCCTCGGAATACTTTGTCGCCATACCAAGAAGAGCAGCTATCCACATCCAGAGGAGCGCTCCAGGTCCGCCTGAAAGCACACCAATGGCTGTTGCAACACCGACGATATTTCCCGTACCTATGGTTGCGGAAAGTGCGGTGCAAAGTGCTGCAAAGCTCGATATCTCGCCTTTGCCACCATTTTCGTTCTGAAACATAAATTTCAGTGCCTTTGGCAGGTGGAATATCTGAAGAAGCCTTAGCCTAAAGGTGAGGAATATTCCCACAGCCATAATGAGTACGATAAGTGGTATGCCCCAGACATAGCCATCTATCGTTTCAAGTATTTTTGTAAATTTCTCCATGCCCTAAAAAATCCTTTCTTACAGAAAATAGGCAGTTTTTACGGAAAAACTGCCTTATTTCTCCCCTATCTATTTTTACAAAAGTAATTAGTCGCCTGTGGACTCTCTTAGAATTATCCTGTGGTCAACAGTATAATAATGATTATCCTTAGTAGTCTTATTCATGTTTTCAATAAGCTTTGCCACAACAAGCTCGCCCATTTTTGAGCAAGGCTGTTCAACCGTTGAAAGCGTAGGGATTATCCACTCACACATGGATATATTGTCAAATCCCATTATGGCGACATCTTTGCCCACATCAATGTCCATATCTATTGCCTTGTGCATTGCAGAGATAGCAAGCAAGTCTGACACAGCGAAAATCGCCGTAGGCTTCTCAGCAAGTGCATTGAAATATTCAAACGCTCTGCCTCCGCAGTCATAGTCATAGGACTCTTTATAGATATATTCATTCTTTATCTCTATGCCATATTCTTTTAATGCTCTTATATAGCCGTTCTCTCTTGCAGTGGAGGAGATAGCCGCAGAGTTCGTTCCGATAAAGCCTATCCTTTTATGACCCTTTTTGATAAGAGCAGCGACAGCGTCAAACGCAGCCTGTTCATCGTCAACAGCGACAGTAAGCACATTTGCGCCTTCCACGCCCTCACAGCACAGAGCAACGTTATAATTCTCTGCGAGCTTATTAAGCGAAGCTGCGTCATACTGAGTGCCAAGAAGGATAACACCGTCAACAGTTCTGTTAAAAAGCATATTCATCTGCCTTGTTTCAGCGGTCGAGGTTGAATAGGAAACTGCGGTTATGATATCGTATCCGACTTTTCCTGCATATTCCTGCATACCCATGACTATCTTTGAATAAAGGGAATGTTCAGAGGTCGGCATAATTACAAGAATGACATTCGTTTCGCACTTTCTAAGATTTCTTCCCAAAAAATTCGGAGAATAGTTGAGCCTTGCAATAGTTTCATTGACTTTTTTTGTTGACTCATCTGATACGTTACAGCTTCCGTTGAGAACCCTTGACACTGTCGCCACTGAAACACCGGCTTCCTTGGCAACATCTTTTATTGTAATGCTCATAGATCTTATCCTTTCTGCGACAGCATACCGCTGAAATAGTCATACTATTATCAATTATAACATATTTTGAACAATTCTCCAATATACATTCCTAACAAAATTGTAAACGTTTTTTAGGCTAATTTAATTAAGAAGCAGACTAAATGCTTGAAAAAGGAACAGTGATATGCTATAATATCATAAACGAATGATTTTTGAAAGGAAAATATGCAATGCTCCATGGTTATTTTGATATACCCACATTTCACTATTTTGAAGAAAAAAACACCTGGTCTGGCAGCAATTACACCAATTTCAGCTACCGCATAGACCCTATTCTCGGCGATGAAAAAGAGCTTTATGTCAGAGTATGGTACGGCACAAAGTGCGTCACGGAGGTAACAGACTTTGTGGCAGAATATCACGAAGAATACTCTGAAAAGGGTCTTGAAAACGTTCTGGCAGACCTGACGAAAGAATTTGAAAAATTCAAACTCATCAGAAAAGAGCTTTAACAACAAAAAGGCGAACACGGTTTCTCTGCATTAGCAGAAACGAACTGTGTTCGCTTTTATTTTTTGTTATCAATACCACTCGTTTTCCTGAGTATTATAAACGTCAGCAGAAGAATCCGTCTCCATCGGCGTTGTCATAGCGTCAACCGCAGAAGAAGAATCCTTATTGTTCACAGGCTTCTCAGGTGAGATAAGCTGCTCAGACATAAGTCTTTTGCCACTTTCATCAACAAGACCAACATCAACAGCTGTCTGAACTATACCGTCAGCAATAGCTTGTCCATACTCGGTAAGGTGTTCGTCAAAAAGCTTATTGTCGACGTCCTCGGTTATAAATCCAAGCTCCACAAGACAGCTTGGCATAACAGTGTCGGCATTTATGTAGTAGTTTACACCGGAATTGCCAACGTAGCCATACTGTACTCCTCTATTTTCAGATATACCTACCTTTTCAAGACCATCAAGTATATTCTGTGCAAGCTTTGTGTCATATTCAGGCTCAGAATTGTTCACCCAAACCTCAACGCCCGAAATATCACCGTCATAGCTGTTTCGGTGAAGTGAAACATACATATCAGCCTTGGCGTTATTTGCCTTTGCACATCTTTCGTCAAGCTCAAGGAAAGAGTCATCATCTCTTATCATCACCACATTGACGCCGTATTTTTCAAGATATTTCTGCACCTCAAGTGCGACCTTTAAGTTATCGTCTTTTTCATATCTTTTTCCTGAGGCGTCAGTTGTGCCGCCGTCATAATCACCATGACCTGCGTCAACACACACTGTAAAGTCCATATTTGAATACTTCGCAGGCTCGTCTTTTTTATCCTCAGCAGAAGAAGCGTCCTCCTTCACAGCGAAAGAAGATGTATTATTCAATACCTTGTTTGTTTTTTGCGTATCGTCTCCTTTGATCTTTGATACTACCAAGGCTGTCAGCTTTACCAGACCAGTCACAATGCCGATAAGTATTATCAATGCAATAATAATTCTGTTCCAGTATATTTTTTTCTTTTTCACCCTTCTGACAGGCTTTCGTCCGTAGATCTGTTCAAACTCCTCATCTGAAAGTGTATTCATTAGATCAAAGCTCCTGTAAAAAATTTATCCATTTTAATTATACCACACGCTCAACGTTAATTCAAGACTGTTTGTTACCATGTTGTAAGAATTTCGTTACTTTTAACGATTTTGCATATCACAAGGCTATTAATATACGCTATCTGCACAATAAAAAAGGGCAAGCAAAGACTGACACACAGCCTTTGTTTACCCCATTAAGCTCTTATTTTATTCCACCAATGTTCTCTCGTCACAATATTCGCAAACAAGCGTTGTGCCGTCGCCTTTGAACCAATGCGGCAGATACTTTTCGTGGTGAGTGATACAGTTAGGATTTGAACAATCAATGTGCTTATGCACTCTGCCCTTCATAAGCGGCTGCGAAGCACCATCGCCGTTTATAACTGTAAGTATGAGTGCCATTCTGATATACATACCGTATTTTGCCTGCTTGAAATACATTGCTCTCGGGTCGTCGTCCACATCGATAGCTATCTCGTCCACTCTTGGCAGAGGGTGAAGCACGATAAGGTCAGGCTTTCCCATTGAAAGCTTTCTTGTATCGAGTATGTAATTTCCGCTCTGAGCCAGATACTCCTCCTCAGAAGCAAAACGTTCTTTCTGTATTCTTGTCATATAAAGCACGTCAAGCTCACCGATAACCTCTTCAAGGTCGGTGACCTCCTTATACTCCATACCTGCTGCCTCAAGGATATCCTTTACATACACAGGCAAAGCAAGCTCAGAAGTTGAAACTAATATGAACTTATTGTTTGGAAAACATACCATTGCTTTAATAAGGGAATGGACTGTTCTGCCGTTTTTAAGGTCACCGCAGAAGCCTATGGTCAGGTTATCAAGTCTGCCCTTTTCTTCTCTAAGTGTAAGCAGGTCTGTAAGTGTCTGTGTTGGGTGGAGGTGTCCACCGTCGCCTGCGTTGATAACAGGGCAATCAGCAGTGAGTGCCGCAGCCTTTACCGATCCGGCGGTAGGGTGACGCATTACCATGATATCAGCATAGCCGGAAACTATCTTTGTGGTATCCTTGATATTCTCTCCCTTTGCAACGGAAGAAGTGGCAGGATTGTCAAAGCCTATTATCGTTCCCCCAAGACGTAGCATAGCGGTCTGGAAAGACATCTGCGTTCTTGTTGACGGCTCATAAAAAAGAGTACCCATTATCTTGCCCTTGCAAGCCTCGCTGTAGGCGGCAGGGTCCTGAACTATCTTATGACCGAGATCAAGAAGCTTCAGCCACCAAGATACGGGATAGTCATTAAGATCAATAAGATCAAGTCTGTTTTTTTGCTCACTCACATCAAACACCCTCTCAAATATTCAGACATACATTATGCCGCACATTCCTTGTACGGCATTTTCTTTATTATATCACACCTGCTCCATTTTTTCAAGTACATAGCCCATATTATTTGAGCAGGTCAAAATTTGTTTCATCTGCAAACTGGTCGCAGTCATACATAAATAATATCTGGTCATATGCACTCGTATCTGCCACGTCAGAAAGGGTCTTGCCCTCCTCTTTGAGCTTGTCAGGGTCTACCAAGGTTATCTCGCTGTAGTGTGGGGTAAGAAACGGCACAAGGGTATTGGCATAGCTTCCTTTGATGATAAGAAGCTTTGGTGCGTCCTCTGCAGTTGTCTTGACCGTTGCCTTAGTAAAGTTGTCACCTTGCAGGAAGATAGCAGTTTTATCTGCTGTTTTCAGTGCAGATCTAAAATAAACAGATTTTGAGGTAAGCACCTGATCTTCTCTGTAAAGCTCCACAGAATCCACAGTAGTCTTATACTTTGAACGGAAGATGTTCACTCTGTCTGCGCCTATGCTGTTATAGCAAAGTTCACTGTAAAGTCCCCCATAATAAGAATTTGAGGTATATTCTTGATCGTAATTGGACAGAACGACCGGCTCAAAACCCAGCTCTTTTATGCCGTCTGCATAGGCAAAATATGCCCCGAAGGAAGTCCACTTTCTATCCGTACGATAGTAAACGTAATTATTTCTTGCAGAATACATAGGAAAAAACGTATCTATGGTGTCTATCCTGCTGTCTAAGTCATAATAGATATTATCTATCATTTCACGCTGGTCTGTGTTTGAAGTATAAGCAGGCAGCTTAGCAGAATAGATACCTGCGGCAGTCGGAGCTAACATAACATATACAGGTGTATCTGTGTTTTCTGAAAAATCATTTATCTGCGAGATATTTTTATCAAGCCTGTCCTTATCAAAATCTGTGATCTCTACAAGACGATCTTTAAGGATATAGATATTATCAAAATTTTTCTTACCAGTCATCACAAACATGGTCGTTCTGAGCGACTTCCAATTTGAGCTTAGAGGAAAATTACTGCTAACATAGGTCTGAGCGTTATGTCTTATATCTGAACTGTCTGCCTTTTCACTTTCAGATCCATGTCTGCCCATCACGAGAGTATATGCCGCAAACATTATGACTATTACAAAAAATGCGCTTACTGCGATATAATCAGCAGCCTTTTTCATTAATGTTCACTCCTCCCATTCTATCTCACGAACAAATTCATAGACGAATTACCTCCGCCCACAAGAAACGCTGTACTGATAAGCAGAAATCCTATAGTGAGCATTGGCTCGATTATGTAAACTATATTAGTATTGAGCTGCATTATCCTGCGTTTGAGATATCTGCCGATACCTGTTGCAAAAAAGCCGCAGATAAGATACATCACAACTCCTGTTTTTATCACATACGATGCAAGAACATCTCCTGCAAAGCTTCCCCCGCCGAGCATTGCGGCAACATATCCGCAGGCTGAAGGCAGGCTGTCTATCGCAAGAAACGGCAGACCTATAAGAAACAGAACATTCATCACCGCACATCTTACCCCTGTCGGCACAGCCGCAAGAATATTTTTCAAGAGATATTCTATGCCAAGCATAACACAAATAAACGCTGCCCACAGCATTGTGTGTCTGCCGTAGCCATACCAAACCGAGCCTGCAAACACAGACAGTATCAATGCCCAAAGGCAAACGCTGTCTTTATTTCTACATATAGGTCTGTAGAAATAATCTCTCACCCAACTATAAAAGGTGCAGGCAAATCGTTTTATAAGCTCATTGAAGCCTGCTGACATAAACGGCAGATCAAAGTTATCAGGAAGTTCAAAGCCGAGCATTGAACCAATACCCTGTGCAATATGCGAATAAGCTCTAAGCTCATAGTAGAACGCAAATGAGAAAGCTATTATCCCAAGCCATGCACAAGCGGCGGAGAGCGAATCTGCACTTACTCCCCTTATGTGCTGCCACATCTCGTACATAGGATCCGACAGAAAAAGCTTCTCCGCAAAGCCTATAAGCATAAGCTTTATGCCCTCTGCAAGCTTTCCGGAGGTTATGACAGGTTTTCTAAGCTGTTCGCTCATATCTGAAAATCTGAGTATCGGTCCACAGCTAAAGCATGGGAAAAAGCATATATATTGAGATACCAAAAGAAAATTCTTCTCAGGCTCTATTTCTTTCCTATAGATATCCATGCAGTAGGAGATTCCATGGAGAGTGAAAACGCCCGCTCCCCACACAGGGAAAAGCTTTAGCATTGCGCCTTTGCCTGTGAATATAGACGTCACGTCATAGCTGCTGTGACCGCTTCTTATGAATACAAGAAGCACTGCCATATTTACTACCACCGATAATATGAGCCATAGCCTTTTAAGTCCTTTTTTGTCTGCAAAGCGGTGGATAAGCCTGCCGCAAAAGTATGATACAACAGCACACACCGCCATTGGTATTATCCCCCATGTGGACACCCACAGACACAGCACAACTGTTCCAAGCAGGAACACGGCTTTTCTAAAACGCACCCCTGACAAAGCGTATACTCCCATAAAAACAGGAAGAAAGAAATATAAAAATTCAAGACTAACCAACGCTATTCTCCTTGTCTTTATTGTTTTCTGAGGTCAATTCCTCTATGAGTGCTTGCAAGCTTTCTTTATCTAGCATTGTGTTCACCACTTCAAGCAGTGCGTTTGCAGTGAGCTTTTTGGGCAACGACAGCTTTTCGCACACAAGCTGTCTGAGCCTGCTGCTGTCAGGTCTGCCGCTTAGACCTAGCTCATAAAAGTCAAGCTTGGTCATGAGTTCTCTGTCTGCGACCTTTTCGCCTATAATGCCTGCTTTTTCAAAGGCTTCCCTGATAATATCCGCAGGGACGCCCTCGACCCCTAACAAGCCCTCTTTTGACGGCTCTGTTTTGCGTTTTTCTTTGCCGAATATCTCAGGAACATACACGTTCACGATATCGCCTTTGGGGACGATACCCTTTATATGCCCTCTTATGCGAAAGCCTGCTGTGTCAGAGTCAGTAAGAATTGCTATTCCGCCATGCTGAGCATAGTATCTTATAAGCGCTGCCTTGTCAGGGTCTTTATAGATACGAAAGCCGTTAGTGACGATTATAACGCCGTCAACTATGGACGAAAGCTTTATCTTATCATATTTTCCCTCAACGATTATTGCCCTTGATATTTTAAGTTTTTCCATTTACTAACACCTTAACGCCATTGACCTTGCAAGCCCCTGCTCGAGGGTGAGCATATCTCCGTCTTTTCCCCGTGACCTTGTTTTGAGCATAAGGTCAGTTTCAGAAAGTATCTCAAGCGTTTTTCTTATACGCTCCGCCGAGATATTTCCGCACTCGGAATAGGCGTTTTTTACTGCAAACTCTCTGTTTTTCGCATAGGAAAAATCTTTAGCCACGTCTGCAACGCTCCTGCCAGAGGAACGTGCAAGCTTAGCCCTATAGATATCCGCAAGGGAAAAGCCGATTATTCCTATTATAGCATATGGTTCATAATTCTGCACATCGAGTTCACGCAAACGTGTGAAGACCATTGCCGCATTGCCTCTGAGGATATTTATTGCAAGAGAATATCCGTCCGACTCGATACGCCTGATACAAAGCAAGTCGATATCCTCTCTTGTTACCTCCCTGCCCTCTGCATAAGCCGAAAGCTTTTCAAGCTCCTTGCTGATAAATGCAGTGTCGCACAGACAGAGGTTTGCAAGATACTCTGCGTTGCTTTTTGTTATGGTACAGCCGCTTTTTGCAAGATAGGTGGATATAGACTTTCCAAGGTCGGAAGCCCTTTTGTATTCAAAGTTGCAGACAGTGCCGTGCTTTTCGCAGAAATCTGCAAAGCGCTTGTTTTTGTCTGTAAGATACTTTTTGTTCTTGAAAAGGTCAACTCCTGTGGCATAGATTATCACTGTGGTAGTTTTGTCAAGAGAGCCCAGGATCTTTTTCAGGTCGTCCAGATCATCTTTAGTCACTGCGTCTATATTAAGGTCGTTTATAGTCACCACCACACGTTCAGCCATAAAAGGCAGAGCTTCGCAAGCGTCTGTAAGCATTGGAAAATCAAGATTTTTGCCGTCAAGCTTATGAAAGTTCATGACCTGAGCGTCAGCAGGGCAAAGCTTGTTCACAAGCCTTTTTGTAAAGCTTTCAAGTGCCGCTGTATCATGTCCGTAAAAATAATAAAGGCTGTCGATATCATTCTCTCTTATCGTTTTACCAAGAGCCGAAGCCGTAAGCAAAGCCATAGTCCGTCCTCCTTATCTGCGAATTTTTCATATCTATCATCAATGGGTATTCTTCATCTGTTGTGTCAAGGTTTCTGCCATTTATGGTGACAGAACCTTTTTCTATAGTGACCACACAGCCCTCGGTGGTAATTTTATAGCCGTCCTCCAGTGCTTCTATCTTAACATCGTTCCAATCAAGCTGTGCGCCTGTTATGAACGGCAGTTCGCTGTCATTATCAGGCTCGCCATTTATATAAAATCTGTCAGGTCGTATAGTCATCTGCTCGTTATATTTCGTTATAGTGTAATACTGTTCGCTTTCTATAAATGCGCCTTTTAGCTCTTTTATGCCGTAAAGCTCCAAAAAGCTTTCCATACCGCTATTGAGCTTGCCCTTACTGCCCATATCGAAAACCATACCTTTTGTTTTATCATACAGCACAGCCTGCACTGCATTTCCTTTTGGCATTACAACTATTTTTACCGAGCCTCCAAAAGCAAGAGAAAAATTATACACCGCTGTCCAACATACAAGCATTAGAGCAGTGCAAAAAGCCCCAAGCTTTACTGACTTTCTCAGGAACATGACCGCCACAGGAACAAGGCAGGTAACGAGCATTACAATGCCAAGTGGTCTTACTCCACGAGGAAGATAGGCAAAGCTGAATTTTGAAAACAGCTCAGCAAGAAACAGAACGACTTTCAGAAGATACTTTACCACTGTTAACACCGGATAAGCTATTATTGTCGCACCGCCTGTGACCGCAGTTATTACCGTCAGACCCAGAGCAAGGGTACACACAGGCACCAGCAGGATATTTGATAGTGGTGCAACAAGAGATATTTCACTGAAAAACATTAGCTGAACAGGCATTGTGCAAAAAAGTATCGTCACCGCATTTACTGCCTGCCGTTCAAGGCTGTACAAAATGCCTTCGCCCTTTACAAGTGCCGCTGCTTTCGGGCATACAACGCTTATAACAAACGCAGCTGTAAATGACAGCAAAAACGAGCAGTCCGCCGCCGCATAGGGCGAAAGAGTGAGTATAACAACAGCGCAAAGGCAGAGAGTATTTGCCGGGTCTGGTCTGCGGTAAAGGAGCGGTGCAGCAGTGACCAAGGTCAGCATAACAGCCGCCCTCACAACGGATACTGAAAATCCTGCAAAGACCGCAAACGCCCACATTGCCACTGTTTGGACGGCAAATATCACACGCTTATCCTTGCTTAGTTTTTGCATGAGCCAGCCTATCATGGCACTTATTATGACCACATGAGTTCCCGACACGGAAAATATATGACCTATGCCACTACGATAGACCGTGAGCTTCGTTTGCTTTGAAAGCTCAGTTTTATCTCCGCAGAGCATTGCAGCGGCAAAACCGCCCTCATCTCCTCCAATTATATCGTTTATAAGAACGAACATCTTGTCACGATAGTGCATTATACTGCGTAAAATGTTGTTTCCGCCGCCTGTGACTTCTATGCTTTCAGCGGTCGAGCCTTGGAGAAAAACGCCTTTAGGTCGGTCATACTGCTCTGATTTGAAATTGATGCTGTCTTTTATCCTGCTGACCTTTACTGTCGCCACGATATTGTCATAGTAATCATAGTCACGGTCATCTGCATAAAATGTCAGCCTGCCTTTTATTCCTCCCACAGTACCCTTTACAGTCAGTCGACAGGTGTCAGAGCCTATATAGCTTATGTCGGTTATCTCGCCTTTAACTGTGACGGTCTTTCCGTCTAAAGCTGTCAGTTTATCATAGAAAATGTGAGTATAAGCGGTATTGACTCCCACCGCTATCAGGAACGAAACAAAGCAGAGAGCTATATGCTTTCGGTATCTCTTAAAAAGCGCAAAGGCTGTAATGGCTACACACGCTGACGCAAGTGCAAAAACTGCGTTGTTCCTGCCCCAGCCAATGGTACAGAGAAAAAGTCCTGCAAAATACGAAAAGCCGATATAACAGCTTTTTCTCACCATTGCCGCCGTCCCCCTTAAAACTAAGGGCGGATAAGAAATTTACCCGCCCGTTTTATTTCTTTAACCGGCTGGCCAAGCAAGTGGTCTGCCTGCAAGAAGATGAAAATGAATGTGGAAAACACTCTGTCCTGCCTGCTCGCCGCAGTTGGAAACAACTCTGAAACCGTCCTTAAGGTCGAGGTCTTTGGCAAGCTTTGCGATAACTTCATAGATATGTGCGATAACTGCACTGTTCTCAGGGGTTATCTCGTCAAGCTTTGAAATATGCTGCTTAGGGATAACAAGATAATGAATCGGAGCTGTAGGAGCAATGTCCTCAAAAACGTATGTCAGCTCGTCCTCGTATATTTTCTTTGAAGGTATTTCCCCGGAAATAATTTTACAAAAAAGACAATCTTCCATTTATCTCTCCGCCTTTCAAAAAGGGGTAGGCTGCACAGCATTTTGCACAGCCTTTGCCCATATTATTTTACAAATTCGCCAACTATTTCGTTTACCTTGTCAAGTGCCTCGTCAATCTTGAATCTGTCGCCTATGCCAGCCATAGCAGAGTCAGGACGTCCGCCGCCCTTGCCGCCTGTGAGTGCTGCTACCTTGCCTGCTATCTTGCCTGCGTGTGCGCCCTTTGCAACAGCATTCTTGCCGCAAACTACAACAAGATTTGCCTTTTCACCGTCAACGCCTGCAACAACTGCAACTGCGTCAGCTTCTCTTGCTTTAAGTTCGTCACCCATTTTTCTGAGCATTTCAGGTCTTGTGTTGGTGAGCATTGCAGTAACTACCTTAACACCGTTGACCTCATACGGATTATCGAACAGCGACTTTGTTTTGAGATTTGTTATCTCTGCCTGCAAAGCGTCTCTTTCCTTTTCAAGATCCTTGACTTCCTGCATGATAGTGTGGCATCTCTTTACGATGTCCAGTGGATTTGCAAGCTTAAGGCTTTCAGCCGCCTGCTGGATAGTTGCGGCTCTTTCCTCAACAAGTTCAAGAACGCCTCTGCCTGTTACAGCTTCGATACGTCTTACGCCTGAAGCTACAGAGCTTTCGGAGATTATCTTGAACAGACCTATTCTTGAAGTATTGTCAAGATGTGTACCGCCACAGAACTCGATAGAAGCTGTTTCATCACCGTCACCCATTGTTACAACTCTTACAGTTTCACCGTATTTCTCACCGAACAGAGCCGTAGCACCAAGCTTCTGTGCCTCAGCTATAGGCATTTCTTCCATTTTTATATCAAGAGCTTCAAGGATATACTTGTTTACAAGTGCTTCGACCTTGAGCTTCTCCTCTGCTGTCATTGCGTTGAAGTGAGAGAAGTCAAATCTCAGTCTGTGAGCGTCAACGAGCTGACCTGCCTGATGAACGTGTTCACCGAGAACTTTTCTCAGTGCAGCCTGAAGCAGATGTGCGCAGCTATGGTTTCTCATAACAGCATAACGTGTCTTTCTGTCAACAGTGAAGTGAGCCTTCTGACCTACAGCTATCTCGCCCTCTTCAACAACTGCCTTATGAGCGAACTTGCCTGCAACGACCTTCTGTGTGTCAACGACTCTGCACTTACCGCTTTCTGTAACGATAGTACCGATATCGCCCACCTGTCCGCCGCTCTCTGCATAGAATGGCGTCTGTGAAGATACGATATATACTTCATCGCCAGCCTTTGCGTTTTCGATAAGCTCATCATCAGTTGTGATGAATGATATCTCGCTGTCGCCCTCGAGCTTGTCATAGCCGATGAACTCTGTGTGGAAGTCCTTGTCTATCTTATGGAAAACAGTTTCGTCTGCACCCATATACTTTGTTGCAGCATGAGCGTTCTTGGCTGTTTCTCTCTGCTTTGCATAGCACTCAGCAAAGCCCTCCTCATCACAGGTCATACCCTTTTCTTCAAGGATCTCTCTTGTAAGGTCGATAGGGAAACCGTATGTGTCGGAAAGCTTGAAGCAGCTCTCACCGTCAAGCTCCGTCTTGCCGTCTTTCTGCATCTGTGCGATAAGATCGTCAAGTATCTTCATACCTCTGTCGATAGTGGCATTGAAGTTCTGCTCCTCAGTTGTGAGCACCTTTACGATATAGTCATACTTTTCTTCAAGCTCGTTATACTCACACTTGTTGCAGTCAACAACAGTTTTTACAAGGTCTTTGAGGAAAAGTCCGTTTATGCCGAGAAGCTTTCCGTGACGAACTGCTCTTCTGAGCAAACGTCTCATAACGTATCCTCTGCCCTCGTTTGACGGCAAAATTCCGTCTGATGCCATGAATGTTACAGAACGGATATGATCTGTGATAACTCTGATAGAAACGTCCTTTTTGTACTCCTTGCCGTACTCACAGCCTGCTATCTTACAAACATGATCTCTGATAGCCTTTACTGTATCAACGTCAAAGATAGAGTCAACGTCCTGCATGATAGAAGCAAGTCTTTCAAGGCCCATACCTGTGTCGATATTTTTCTGCTTAAGTGGAGTATAAGTGCCGTCCTCATGTCTTTCAAACTGTGTGAACACAAGGTTCCAGAACTCCATATATCTGTCGCAGTCGCAGCCGACCTTACAATCAGGCTTGCCACAGCCATATTTCTCTCCTCTGTCGAAATATATCTCAGAGCATGGACCGCAAGGACCGTCTGTTCCAGCCTCCCAGAAGTTGTCTTCCTTGCCCATTCTTACGATATGATCCATTGGAACGCCGGCGTCCTCATGCCATATCTTCTCAGCCTCGTCATCGTCCTCATAAACAGAGATATAAAGTCTGTCCTTAGGCAGTTTGAGTACCTGTGTAACATACTCCCAAGCCCATGCAATGGCTTCCTTCTTGAAGTAATCGCCGAATGAGAAGTTACCAAGCATTTCAAAATATGTGCCATGTCTTGCCGTCTTACCAACGTTTTCGATATCGCCGGTTCTGATACACTTCTGACAAGTTGTCATTCTTGTTCTCGGAGGTGTTTCCTGACCTGTGAAGTAAGGCTTCAGAGGTGCCATACCTGCAACGATAAGCAGCAGGCTGTTATCGTTCTGAGGTACGAGAGGATAGCTCTTGTGTCTTAAGCAGCCCTTGCTCTCAAAAAATTTCAGATAAGATTCACGCAGTTCATTAAGTCCTGTCCATTCCATAAATTCAGATCCTTCCAAATGAAATTATTCGCAAAATAAAAAAACGGCTCGTCCCTAAACATGGGACGAAACCGACAGTTCCGTGTTACCACCCAAATTGCCGAACTCATCGCCCGACCACTCGAAGCCCTTTAACGCAGAGCATACGTTGCTGTTTTCAGCACCGCTCAGGTTAGCCACCGAACTTGCCGCAAAGGCTTTCACCCACCGCCTTTTCTCTTTACCGACACTGTTTCGGATAATTCCGTCACCGCATTTTGCATATATTGATATTATAAAGCATAACCCGACGATTGTCAAGCACTTTTTTATTAATAAAATATCCATTGCTAAAAGCAGAGGGAAATGCTATAATGTTCAGGGTGATTTATATGTATGTTTGTCCGATATGCAAAAAACGGCTCAGAAAGCTTGACAACGTATGGCACTGTCAGAACGGTCACAGCTTTGATATTGCGAGAAAAGGATATGTAAATCTGCTTACCACAAAGGGCAGAAACCCTAAGAACGCAGGGGATAATGCGGAAATGGTAAAGGCGAGAACGGATTTCCTTGACCGTGACTATTATCTGCCGCTTGCGAAGAAAACGGCTGAGGTAATGGGCGGTCTGCTTGAAAATGTGAAACAGCCTTATATTATCGACAGTGGCTGCGGTGAGGGCTTTTACACTGCGAACTATGCCAAGGCACTGCCAAAGGCGAAGTTTTACGGCATTGACATATCAAAGGCGGCAGTTGCCCACTGCATGACGAGGATACATTGCGGGAATATCACAAATTGCGAATTTGCAGTGGCATCGTCATTTCAGCTTCCGTTTATAGACAAATTTGCAGACCTTATCGTATGTACATTTGCACCTGTTTCAAATGACGAATACGCAAGGGTGCTGAAAGACGGCGGAAAGCTTGTGGTAGTTTCTCCGTCCCCAAGACATCTGTTTGAGCTTAAAGAAGTGCTTTATGAGAAGCCTTACGAAAACAAGCCCAATGTATACGGACTTAATAAATTTGACGAGTCAGAGGAGATAATTTTTGAATACCCTGTGGTGCTTGAAAGTCAGGAGGATATTTTCAATCTTTTTACAATGACTCCGTATTACTACAAAACATCTGCCGAGGCGGTGGAGAAGCTTAAAAAGGTGAACAGACTTGAGCTTACCTGTGGCTTTTCTATCAGGACATTTACGAAAAAGAGAGGTTTTTGATACATGAATAAAGATATTTTCTGCAAAGGATATACTTGGGGATTTTTCTCCAAGAGAGGTGATTTTCAGACGGAAGCGGCAGAAAAGTCAATGGAAAGGCTTGCTTCAAACGGCTTAAACTGGATATGTATCCCTGCAAACGCATTGCAGGAGAGCTTTGCAAGCACAAGAGTTTTCAGTGATTATGAGAGAACACAATCTGACGAGGATATTGCCTTTGCTATAAAAAAAGCAAAGTCACTGGGACTTAAAGTCTGCCTTAAACCTATGGTGGATTGCCTTGACCATTCATGGCGTGCAAGGATAGACTTCCCGCCTGAGAACCCTGAATATTGGGACAAGTGGTTCAAATCATACACAGCTTTCATGCTTCACTATGCGAAGCTTGCAGAAAAGCTCGGCTGTGAAATGCTCTGCACAGGCTGTGAAATGGCAGGAATGGACAAGCAGTCTGACAGATGCAGAAAGCTTATCGCACAGGTGAGAGAGGTCTACAGCGGTATCGTTATGCACAACATCAATCACGGTGACGAGCAGCGTTTCGATTGGCTCAGCGACGTGGACATAATCGGAATCTCAGGCTACTACCCTGTTACAGACGGCGTGAACAGAAGCAAGGAGCATATGCTCAGCCGTTGGCATGAAGTTGTCGGCTCCCTTGAAAAGGCTCACAAGCATTTCAACAAGCCTATAATGTTCGCTGAGATAGGCGTGCGAAACGAGGAGGGCTGCACGCAGTACCCTTGGGATTTCCATGACAGGCTCGACAAGCCCCTTGACGAGCAGGAGCAGGCAGATTTCTACGACACTGCAATGGAAGCAACTTGGGATCTGGATTGGTTCTGCGGCTATTTCTGGTGGGATTGGAAAGCTATCCTGCCGCCAATAGAGAAAGCCAAAGAAAACCGTGACTTCACAGTTTATGGCAAGCTTGGCGAAGAAGTGCTGAAAAAGTGGTACACAAAAGATTGATATGTACAAAAATATGGACTGTTTATCATTGGATAGACAGTCCGTTTGTTTTATATGCGTTGGTGAATGACGGGCGAATGTAAGCGTATCGCCGTCCCCTATATTTACAATTTTTGCGTAGGGGCGACCTGAGGTCTCCGGTTAATTATATTTTTACATACTGAACAGTACAAATAATCGTACTCTTATCCAACCGCCGCAGGTATTTTTTCTTTTCCTCGTTTAACAATGACAGGGTATTCCTTGAAAATATGTCTGCGTATAAAATTATCCGCAAGCACACCAATATAGGATAACCCAAACCACAGAAAAGCAAATGGCAGGCATATCTGTCCGTCAAAATTCAGCGGAACTTCCTCATAGCTCCATATGCCCATGCCGAGAAAGCGGTTTAGATACTCCCCTGCAAGAAATTCTATGGCAGTGATAAATGCTGCCGACACTGCAAGCACAGACAGCAGGCTCACTCCTCGCCTGCGCTCGCCATTCATGATATGGATAACCAGCATTGAAGTTCCCCCAAGCACCCCCATTGTGATATGAGAATAACCCCTGTTAAGTATTTCCATGAAGCCGTAGCATATTGCGCCCACCGAAAAAAGCGTAAGTATCTTATACATCTTTGCCGCCACATTCTCACCGCCCTGTTTTTTTTTATCGCCCTAATATTAAAATGTACAGAAATCAGAGATTTAAAACCTTGAAGACAAAATAAATTTATGGCAATTTCAAGACACAAAAAACGGACAACCTAAGCTGTCCGTTTTTTTGTACTAATATGATATTTTATACCTGCCAGCTGTTAAGATATTTCTCCTGCTCAGGTGTAAGCTTATCTATCTCAAGCTCCCAGAATTTAAGCTTTCTGTTTGCAACTTCCTTGTCTATCTCATCAGGAACATAAACTATCTTGTCTGTAAGCTTGTCTTTGTTTTTAACAAGATAAGCCGCAGAAAGGGCTTGGATAGCAAAGGACATATCCATTATCTCGGCAGGGTGACCGTCGCCTGCGGCAAGGTTTACAAGTCTGCCCTCGCCGATAACATACAACCAATTACCGTTCGGAAGCTTATAACCGTCGATATTGTTTCTTGCAAGCTTGCTTTCAACAGCCAGCTTTTTAAGTCCAGCCACGTCTACCTCGCAATCAAAGTGACCTGCGTTACAGAGTATAGCACCATCTTTCATGTTCATGAAGGCTTTCTCAGTGATAACGTCCTTACAGCCTGTTACAGTAACAAAGAAGTCGCCCACCTTAGCGGCGTCAACCATTTTCATTACCTTGAAGCCGTCCATAACAGCCTCCATAGCCTTTATAGGGTCGACTTCGCAGACGATAACGCTTGCACCAAGACCCTTTGCTCTCATTGCAACGCCCTTGCCACACCAGCCATAGCCTGCAACAACAACGTTCTTGCCTGCAACGATAAGGTTAGTTGTTCTGTTTATTCCGTCCCATACAGACTGACCTGTGCCGTATCTGTTATCAAAAAGATACTTGCACTTTGCATTGTTTACAAGCATCATAGGGAATTTGAGCTGACCGTCCTTGTTCATTGCAATAAGACGGATAATGCCCGTAGTAGTTTCCTCACAACCGCCGATAACGTTCGGTATCAGCTCAGGGTATTCATTGTGGATAAGGTTTACAAGGTCGCCGCCGTCATCTATAATAATGTTTGGACCTACCTTAACTACCTCGGATATATGTCTGTGATACTCCTCGTCAGTTGCACCGTGCCATGCAAAAACGTTCAAGCCGTCATGCACAAGACCTGCCGCAACATCGTCCTGAGTAGACAGCGGATTGCTTCCTGTGATGTACATTTCAGCACCGCCTGCTGCAAGGACTTTGCAAAGATAAGCGGTCTTAGCTTCAAGGTGGATAGAAAGTGCAACTTTCAGCCCCTTAAAAGGCTGATCTCTCTTGAAATCTTCCTCAACGCTTCTGAGCAATGACATATTCTGTCTTACCCATTCTATCTTTCTTTTACCGCTTTCCCACAAGCTTTCATCTCTTATTTCGCTCATTTTATCAATTCCTTTCGGTTTATTATTCGATCCATATAATAATTATACCCTATTTCTCCCCATTTGGCAAGAGGTCAAAAGCAATTCATTATACTTCGCAAATTTACAGCACGTTCATAAAATTAAATTAAACAATTTCTTGACAAAAAAACAAGGTAAGCGTATAATAATATTATGTGTGCGAATAGTAAAAACGTGCATAAATCATGATTTTTAAGGAGTGTGTACAAATGGACGACGCCAGTCAGAATACGATCGCCCCTCGATTGCAGAGCGGCTCGCCCGTTTGTGGCAGCCTTTTTGTGATCTAAATATCAATTTTAATTGAATAGGACGATCTGTGTTTTGGTAGATCCTTATATTTGTACAGAGTTGGTATAAGTACAATTATTTGTACTGTTGTGCTTGTTACCGCTGCTGTTAGGGGGAATATAATGTTTAACACAGTATTGGAGTTGCTCAAAAGCAGAAACTACAAGGCTATCCGTGAAATATTTATGGATATGAACGAAGCCGACGTGGCTGCTCTTTTGCAACAGTTTTATGACGATCACGAGGTCGAGAAATACGAGCTTCCGTTGTTGTTCCGTCTTTTGAACAAGGACGTTGCGGCTGACGTTTTCGCTTATATGGACAGCGATACACAAATGATGCTTATCAATGCCTTTACGGATAAGGAGCTTCAGGAGATCGTTGACGACCTTTATCTTGATGATACGGTAGATATCATTGAGGAAATGCCTGCAAATGTTGTTGCAAGGATAATCAAGTCTGCTGACACAGAAACGAGAAAGCAGATAAATCAGATACTCAAATATCCTAAAGACAGCGCAGGCTCTATTATGACCACCGAGTATGTTTATCTTCACAGAAGCTACACTGCCAAGGAAGCTTTGGATTGGATAAGACACGTTGGTATGGTCAAGGAAACTGTAAATACACTTTATGTCACTGAGAACAGAAAGCTCGTGGGCGTGCTTTCACTGCTTGATATCGTAACTGCTGACGATAACGATAAAATAGAGGACATAATGGAGGACAACGTTATTTCCGTTGATACTCTTGAGGATAAAGAGTATGTTGCTTCCATGTTCTCAAAATATGACTTTCTTTCTCTGCCTGTTGTTGACAGAGAAAACCGCATGGTTGGTATCGTTACATTTGACGACGCTATGGACGTTATCGAGGAGGAGACCACTGAGGACTTCTCGAAAATGGCTGCCGTTGCGCCAAGTGACGATTCCTATTTCAAGACCTCTGTTTTCACTCATGCGAAAAACAGAATAGCATGGCTTTTGATACTTATGCTGTCGGCTACCCTTACGGGTGCTATCGTAAACAAATATCAGTCTGCTTTTGCGGCTGTGCCTGTTTTGGTATCGTTCCTGTCAATGCTTAGTGGCACAGGCGGAAACTGCGGTTCTCAGACCTCGACCCTTGTTATAAGAGGCATGGCGCTTGGTGAGATAAGAATGAAAGACTTTTTCAAGGTCATGTGGAAAGAGTTCAGAGTCGCGCTTCTTTGCAGCGTTATCCTCGCTATAGTCAATGCTATAAGAATAGTTCTGGTGTATCACGGTGACACATCTGTGGATTGCTACAAGCTTGCGTTCACGGTAAGTATGGCTATCATGGCAACTGTTGTGCTTTCAAAGCTCATCGCCTGTATGCTCCCAATGGCTGCCAAGAAGCTTCATCTTGACCCTGCTATCATGGCTGCCCCGCTTATCACCACTATCGTTGACACTTGCTCAACACTGATATTCTTCACATTGGCTACTATCGTATTTGATATAAAATAGAAAAAAATATGGCGGTTATCTCCTTTCAGGCTATCTTCTGCAAAGGTGCGGCCGCCCGTTTTATGGATAAAAATAAATTGGATTTTGATTTGAAAGGAAATAGTTATGGCTCAGAATTATGACGTAGTTGTTGTCGGTGCAGGTGCAGCCGGCGTATTCATGGCATACGAATTTGTCAAGCTTGACAAAAACATAAAAGTTTGCATTATTGATCAGGGCGGACCTGTCAGCAAGCGTAAGTGTCCTATAGATGGCAAAAAAGTTAAGTCCTGCATTCACTGCAAGGTATGTTCTATCATGCACGGCTTCGGCGGTGCAGGCGGAATGTCGGACGGCAAGTATAACATCACAAACAATTTCGGCGGTGACCTTTACACATTTACCGGCAAGGAAAAGGCTATCGAGCTTATGCAGTATGTTGACAAGATAAACCTTGAAATGGGCGGTCAGGACGCTAAGCTTTATTCCACAACTTCTTCCGACATCAAGGCAATGGCCCTGAAATATGACCTCCACCTCCTTGACGCTCAGGTAAGGCACCTTGGCACTGACAGAAATATGCAGATACTCCAGAACATCTATGACTTTGTCAAGGACAAGATAGACATAAAATTTTATGAAAGTGTTCAGGGTATAACAGGCAAGGAGAACGACTTCACTGTTATCACAGACAAGGACGAGTATCACTGCTCAAACGCTGTTGTTGCGGCAGGCAGAAGCGGTTCAAAATGGATTTCTGAGATATGCGACAACTTTGGTATCAAAAGGCGTTCAAACAGAGTTGATATCGGCGTTCGTGTTGAGATACCTGCGGCTGTTTTTGAGCATATCACAAGCAAGGTATACGAAAGCAAGATAGTTTACCGCACAAAGAAATACGGCGACCTTGTAAGAACATTCTGCATGAACCCATATGGTGAGGTAGTTACCGAGAATACAAACGGCATCATCACAGTAAACGGACACAGCTATGCTGACCCTGCGCTGAGAACTGAGAACACAAACTTCGCTCTGCTGGTATCCAACACATTCTCTGAGCCTTTCAAGGACTCAAACGCATACGGTGAGTCTATCGCAAGGCTGTCAAATATGCTTGGCGGTGGAGTGCTTGTTCAGCGTTTCGGTGATCTGGTTGCAGGCAGACGTACAAATGAACACCGCTTTGGTCAGACGTTCCTGAACCCTACTCTCAAAGCTACTCCGGGCGACCTGAGCCTTGTTATCCCAAAGCGACAGCTTGACGATATTATCGAAATGATATACGCTCTGGATAAGATAGCACCCGGTATGGCGAATATCGACACGCTTCTTTACGGTGTTGAGGTCAAGTTCTACAATTCAAGAGTTGACGTTGACGAGAACCTTGAAACTGCTGTCAAAGGTCTTTACGTCCTTGGCGACGGCTCAGGCGTTACGCACTCTCTGTCGCAGGCTTCTGCATCAGGAGTATTTGCCGCAAGGACTATTTCAGAAAAATTCAACTGATTTCATATATCACAAAAGCCGCACTGCCAAAAAAGCAATGCGGCTTTATTTTTATGCCTTACTCTTCAAGAAGCTTTATATATCCCTCAATGATATCAACGCACTTGTCATAGCTCATGTCGCTGGTATCAAGACACAGATTGTAGTTTTTCGCATTTGTCCAATCCCTGCCTGTGTAGTGACGATAATAATCGCTTCTCTCCTTGTCTGTCTTTTCGATTATCTTGACAGCCTCTTTTACAGAAACACCATACAGATCGACGATATTCTTGACCGCAGTTTCCATATCAGAATATATGAAAACCTTAAGCACGTCTTTTCTGTCACGGAGGATATAGTCAGCACATCTGCCAACTATTACCGCAGGCTCTCTGTCTGCAAGCTGCTTTATTATCTTCGCCTGATAATTGAAAAGATTTCTGTCAGAAGTAAAGTCGTGATCATCAGGGTCAAGAAGCTCACCCTTGTAAACTCCGCCCTTTCTCAGAAAGGAACCTTTCAGTTTTTCATCAACAAGCCCGAAAAAGCGTTCATTTATGCCACTTTCGTCGCTTGCAAGCCTTATAAGCTCCTTATCATAATATTTTATACCCATATCCTCTGACAGCATTTTTCCTACAGTTCTTCCGCCACTGCCGATGCCCCTTGCAATGGTTATGATCCTTGCCATAAAGCTCAACTCCTATTCACCTAAATATGCTTTCTTGACCGACTCATCATTGATAAGATCAGACGCCTTGCCTGACAGAACTATCTTGCCCGTTTCAAGAACATAAGCTCTGTCTGAGATAGCAAGGGCTTTCTTTGCGTTCTGCTCAACAAGCAATACAGTTGTTCCGCTCTTTCTTATGTCCTCGATTATCTTAAATATGGTTGACACAAGGATCGGTGACAGACCCATTGACGGCTCGTCCATTACAACTATCTTAGGTCTTGACATAAGCGCCCTGCCCATTGCCAGCATCTGCTGCTCACCGCCTGAAAGAGTACCTGCTATCTGATTTTTTCTTTCTGCAAGCCTAGGAAAACGCTCGTATATATCCTGAATATCCTTCGGTATATTCTCCTTGTCTTTTCTTGTAAATGCTCCAAGCTTAAGGTTATCAAGCACTGTGAGGTTTTGGAATATTCTTCTTCCCTCAGGAACGTGTGCTATACCCATCTCGACTATCTTGTGTGCAGGAGTTTTTGTAAGCTCCACGCCGTTGAATTTGATAGAACCCGATTTTGCAGAGATAAGACCTGTAAGGGTGTGCAGAGTGGTGGTCTTTCCTGCTCCGTTTGCGCCGATAAGGGAAATGACCTCGCCCTCGTTTACCTCAAAGGAGATACCTTTCAAAGCGGCTATCATGCCATAATTGACGTGCAGATCATTGATTTCCAACATTGCCATTTTACTTACCCCCTTATTCGCCAAGATATGCGGTGATAACTTCAGGATTTTTAAGCACTTCCGCTGTCTTGCCCTCGCAGAGGAGCTGACCGAAGTTCAGCACTGACAGCTTTTCGCAGATACCTGAAACAAGGCTCATATCATGCTCGATAAGCAGCACCGTCATATCAAAATTATCTCTTACAAAGCGGATAGTATCCATAAGCTCCGCTGTTTCGTTTGGATTCATGCCGGCAGCAGGCTCGTCAAGAAGCAGCAGCTTTGGCTGTGTTGCAAGGGCTCTTGCGATCTCAAGCTTTCTCTGATCGCCGTATGGAAGTCCCGAAGCAAGCAGGCTCGCCTTATCATCAAGCTCGAAAACCTTCAGAAGCTCCAGCGCCTTTGCGTCCATTGCCTTTTCAAGCTTGAAATATCTTGGAAGTCTGAACACACCATCAAAGGTGCTGTATTTATAATGATTGTGAAGTGCGACCTTGACGTTGTCAAGCACCGTCATATCCTTAAAAAGTCTGATATTCTGGAATGTACGGGCAATGCCTGCACGGTTTATTTCGATAGTGTTTTTGCCGGTAATGTTCTTTCCGTCAAGAACGATTGTGCCGTCTGTTGGCTTATAAACGCCTGTGAGCATATTGAAGATAGTGGTCTTTCCTGCTCCGTTCGGCCCAATAAGACCATAGAGCTGACCTTTCTCTATTGTTATGCTGAACTCGTCAACTGCACGAAGTCCGCCGAATGAGATGCCGAGATTTTTTACTTCAAGAAGTGCCATATCACTCAGCCTCCTTTACTTTTTCACGCTTGAACAAAGCCTTGAACTTAGCAGTATTTGCACTGATAAAAGTTTTTGTTTTTTCATTTGAAGTTATTATCATCATTACGATAAGGACGATAGAATAGATAAGCATTCTGTAGCTGTTTATGCTTCTTAGCATTTCTGGAAGCAGAACAAGCACGATAGCTGCGATAACACTTCCTCTGATACTGCCTATACCGCCCAGAACAACGAATACCAAGATAAGGATAGACAGGTTATAGTCGAACTTAGAAGCCTGGAGCGTATAGAAGTTATGAGAATAAAGCGCACCTGCACAGCCTGCAAGGAATGCAGTCAGTGCAAAAGTAACAAGCTTATACTTTGTGATGTTAAGACCTACGGACTCGGCTGCGATAACATTATCTCTGATAGCCATTACTGCTCTTCCCGTTCTTGAATATACAAAGTTATAGGCAATGATAAGAGTGATAAGCAACATAACAGCGCCGATAATGAATGTAGAATCGTTAGGCGTGCCGCTGATACCCTGAGGGCCGTTCAGTATAAGCTTTCCGTCAGGCTCAAGGTTAAGGTTTGACAGACTTTTGAGAGAAACGTGAACACCCTTAGAATCATAACCAAGGTAAAGTGCTGCGAAAACGTTCTTTATGATCTCACCAAACGCAAGTGTAACGATAGCGAGATAGTCACCTTTAAGTCTGAGAACAGGTATTCCTATAAGTATGCCGAACACTGCGGCAATTATTCCGCCTATAAGTATAGCCAAAGGAAATCTGATCCACACATTTTCAATAGTTTCAGAAGTAACGATAGAGAATATCGCACTTGTATATGCGCCAACGCACATAAAGCCTGCCTGACCCAAGCTAAGCTCGCCAAGTATACCAACTGTCAGGTTAAGGGATACTGCAAGTATAGAGTATACACACAGAGGAACAAGAAGTCCTGTGAGCATACTTGAGATATATCCGCCGCTGCTGAGTATCTGCATTACCACAAAGGCAACTATCACCATTGCGTATGTGATAAAGCTTTTTCTGGTCTGCGGCTTAAAAAACTTTGTTTTTGCGCTAGCCCCTTCTTTTTTCACAAAAAACCAATCCTTTCAGATAAAACAGAACTGCAAAGCAAGTCTGCTCGAAAATTTTAAGTTGACTTTTATACCTTTTCGCTTATCTTCTTGCCGAGGATACCTGTAGGCTTAATGATAAGCACAAGTATAAGAACAGCAAAAACGATAGCGTCGGCAAGCTGTGGTGAGATATAGGCACGTCCAAGTATCTCGATAACACCGATAAGGATACCGCCGATCATAGCGCCCGGTATTGAGCCGATACCGCCAAATACCGCCGCAACGAACGCTTTGATACCAGGCATTGCGCCTGTGGTGTTCTGAAGCGTAGGATAAGCTGAGCAAAGCAGTGCGCCTGCAATTGCAGCAAGACCTGAGCCGATAGCGAATGTAAGAGAGATAGTGCGGTTGATGTTTACGCCCATGAGCTGAGCTGCACCTCTGTCCTCAGATACTGCAAGCATTGCACGTCCGCTCTTGGTTTTGTTGATGAACAATGAAAGACCAACTACAATGAGTATAGATACGATTATTGCAACTGATGTTTCTCCGGAAATAACTATCTGTCCGTCAAAAAGCTTGATGCTCGGCACGTTTACAACTGATGTAAAGTTTACAGGCTTTTCACCGAATATAAGCAGTGCGATGTTCTGCAAAAAGTAGCTGACGCCTATGGCAGTGATAAGCACCGCAAGCGAAGTAGCTTGTCTGAGCGGCTTATACGCCACCTTTTCGATGACTATACCGAGAAGTGTGCAGGCAATAACTGCAAGAACTATGGAAAGCCAAGAGTTTAGTCCCCATGTGGTCATGCAGGTGAATATAACATATCCGCCCACCATAATAACATCGCCGTGTGCGAAGTTAAGCATTTTGGCAATACCATATACAAGCGTATAGCCCAAAGCTATAACTGCGTATATACTGCCGAGGCTTATTCCGTTGATGAGGTTATTAAGAAAACCCATATACAAACATTCCTTCCTTTTGGAATAGACAAAACACAAGATGTAATCACATATATTACATCTGTCCTTGTCATAAACACAATATACAATAAATTATAACATAACCCCGTAGTTTTTGCAACACATTTTAATGAAATAAATCAAAAAAACCGACAATTTTTCGCAATTGCCGGTTTTTTTCATATTAAGCGTACTTTTTATACGCACTTCATTTCAGCTATTACTGAGCAGTAGAAGCGGCAATGTCATCAGCTGTCAGTGCAGAATAAGCACCATTCTTGATGATAACAGCCTTAGGGTCCTTAGATACGGCACCGTCTTCGCCCCACTTCATGCCTGTACCTGTAAGTCCGTCATATGAGAAGTCCTTATCAGAGATAGCCTTTTTGAGCTTATCGCAGATATCAGAAGCAGACATATCAGCTGTGATGCCTTCCTTCTTCATGAGTTCTGCAAGTACCATTACGCCGTCATAAGCGTCTGCAGCGAACTGGTTAGGTGTTTCGCCGTTGTAAGCGTCCTTATACTTCTTAACGAAGTCCTGAGTTGCCTGATCCTGAGCGTCGGCAGCAAATGGTGTAAGGAGCATTACGCCCTCGCAAAGTGAAGTATCAAAGTTCTTGATAGAAAGAAGTCCGTCAAGACCGTCACAACCGAAGAATGTTGGGTTGTAGTTAGCTGACTTGCACTGTGTAAGGATAAGTGAAGCCTGCTGATAGTAGATAGGCAGGAACACGAGGTCTGCGCCTGCATTCTTAGCTGCGCTTATCTGAGCTGAGAAGTCAGTCTTGCTGTCCTTTGTGAATGACTGCTCTGCAACGATATCAAGACCCTTAGCCTCAGCCTCGGATTTGAATGTGTTGAAGATACCTGATGAATAAGCGTCAGAGCTGTCGTAAATTACAGCTATCTTTGTAGCAAGCTTGTTTTCTGCGATATAGTCGGCAGAACCTTTACCTTGGTTAGGGTCAGTAAAGCAAACCTGGAAACAGTTATCGTTCTTGATAACGTCCTGAGCTGAAGCAGAAGGTGTGAGCTGGAAGATGTTATCCTGCTTTGTCTTTTCAATAACAGCCAAGCAAGAACCTGTTGTTACTGTTCCGACCATTACCTGCATACCATTGTCTTTCAGTGCATTATAAGCATTTACAGCCTTATCGCCTGAGTCAGCCTCATCGTCCTCGAAAACGTATGAGAGCTTTGTTCCGTTTATTCCGCCTGCGTCATTTACGTCCTTGACAGCAAGCTCGATAGCATTCTTAACAGCAACGCCGTACTGTGCAGCGTCACCTGTGAGCGGACCGCTGCAGCCGATAACGATAGTATCGCTGTTCTTCTTTGCACCGTTTCCGCAACCTGCAAAGCAAGAAACTGCAAGGGCAGCCGAAACTGTTAATGCAAGAATTCTCTTGACATTTTTCATAATAATCTCTCCTCTGATCACATATGTCACTGCATATGCTTTTTTTAATAGTATTAATATAACACGCAGAAGCCCGATTTGTCAATATTAAATCTTACAAATTTAACGTTATTTAAACTATGTTTATTGTTACAAACAATATGCGTGTTCATAGAAAATTAACTCCGTGTATTTTTTATGAACGATTTGCAAGTTTTTTGATAATATCCTGCATACATACACCACTGACTTATAAGCTGCATATGATAAAACAGCCACACGAAACCTGTGGTATATGAGATTCAGACAACATAAGGAGTGAACTTATTTGGATATGTTTGACAGTTTGTCGTTAGGCAGGATACTTGCTGACGACACAGAGGATAACACACCTGCCTGCCCTTTTCCGAAAGGAAGATTTCCTGAGGATACGCCGCTGGCAATGGCATATGTGCCTTTTCAGATGTGGGAGAAGCCTTATGAGGCAGATGTAGGACTTTCAAGAGGAACTATCTTCCCGTCCATAGACAAACCTTTTATAGGAGAGGAGGCTGTAAAGAATGCCAATACTAAGTGAAAAGGAGAGGCTTCTTAGAAAGATACAGGCGTGCAGCTTTGCCCTTGTAGAGGCTAATCTTTACCTCGACAGCCACCCTGCCTGCAGAGATGGTCTGGCATATTTTGCACGACACAAGGCAGAAAAAGAGAAGCTTATTGCTCAATACAATGAGAAATACGGACCATTGACGATCACGCAGAACAATTCGTCCAAGAAATGGGAATGGGTAACATCACCTTTTCCGTGGGAAAGGAGTGTTGACTAATGTGGCAATATGAAAAAAAGCTGCAATACCCCGTTAAGATCGCTAACCCTAATCCTGCTTTGGCTAAGGTCATTATCTCGCAGCTTGGTGGCCCTGACGGCGAGCTTGGTGCAGCGCTTCGCTATCTCAATCAGCGTTACTCAGCCCCCTGTCGTGAGGTGCAGGCAATACTCAACGATATCGGCACAGAAGAGCTTGCCCACATCGAAATGATCGGCACTATTATCTATCAGCTGACCCGTGACCTCTCCCTCAAGGAGATAAAAGACAGTGGCTTTGACACCTATTTTGTTGACCACACTACAGGCGTTTACCCTATAGCTGCCTCTGGTGTACCATTTTCTGCGGAAATCTTCCAAAGTACCGGTGACGCTATTGCTGATATACACGAAGACCTTGCTGCTGAGCAAAAAGCCCGCCTGACCTATGACAACATTCTAAGGCTTGCTGACGATCCCGATGTCCGTGACCCTATCAAGTTTCTTCGTGAACGTGAGATAGTCCATTACCAGCGTTTCGGCGAAGGACTAAGACTTATTCAGGATATGCTTGACAGCAAAAATTTCTACGCTTTCAATCCTAGCTTTGACAAATAATAAAAAAGGCGGGCTGTGTTTTCAGTCCGCTTTTTTGTACATATATCAAAAATCTTCCTTGTCCATCTGCTTGCCGCTCCTGCTGACCTTTTTATTAAGTATCAGCGAAAAAGCCAGCGTTGCAGCTATGAGTGCTATCATCACAAGCACTGATTTTATTGTCAAATGCTTCAACTGTGCTCCAATATATGTCTGCACAAGCATTTCAGGCATCACTCCCATTATCGAGCCAAGAAGATATGGTCTGTAAGGCATTCGCAGTGCGCCGTGTATCATTGAAACAAGGTCGCCCGGCACAACTACCACTGCCCTTGAAATGTAGGAGGCGAACAGATTATTGTCATGCCCATAATTTACAAGCTTTCGTGCCTTAGGATATTTCATCTCAATAACACGCATGATATCGCCACCCGATATCCGTCCCACAAGATAAGGAACAGTAAAGCAAACCGATAGTCCTATTACGTTCAACAAAATGCCCACCCAGAACGGATATATTGCACCCACGCACACAAAAATAGCCGCAAGCGGGAATACCACCGACAAAGACTTCAATCCATAAAACCCCAGAATAACAAATGCGGCAAGCCACAAATTGTCCGGGCAATAACTGAGTATCTCAGAAAACTCATGGTCCTTCAGAAAAAGAGCACAGCAAATTATTATGATAATAGTTAAAGCAAAGGGTACATATCTTCCATATTTTCGCACAAACCTATCCATAACTCCTCGCTCCTCTCCGATTCTTTAGGGTATTATACCATATTTGAATGTTCAATTAATTATCAATCAATGAAAACTGTGTTACAACTTTCGCTGTCAAAACAAATTTATACTTTATCGTTCGTCAAATTGACCAACCATTCTCATTTTTGCACAATATCCCACTATCACTATAATTTTTATAAGTAGAATTATGTCGTCTTATGTCGTGAAGTGTTCTTAAACAAGTCGATTTCTGTTTTAATTTATGTATATCTGATTAATAGGTTAAATTTGTACAATATTGCTATTGACCAACGTACCAATTAATGTTATAATTAATTATAAGAATTATTTGGGAGGTATTTTTATGAGATACACAGTATACAACAAAGCAATGAAACGTCCAGTTTTTCAAACAAATGACCTTGAAGAAGCCATTGACTATACACGCCGCCACCCAAGAAAGTCAAGACGACACTGCATATACGATGACAAACTAAAAACTTTTGATATAAAAAAAATAAGACTTGCCGCAGGAATATAAAACGCACAGGGTGTAGAACTCTGTGCGTTTTTGATGTATTTATGAATAAACAAGTCTTACAGTCACTCTGCTGTAACCACTCCATGTGCAGGTGAACAAGGTCAGATCCCAGTCGCTGCCGCCACCTTTTATGAGCGATGGCGAATCCCAGCCGCTCAGCAGTTCGCTGTTTGTGACAGTATAGTTAAATTCTCTGCCGTAAACATCGGTGAAAATGACCTCATCACCTGAGCTGAGCTTATCCAGCTTATCAAAAAAGCCTGTGTAATTGTGAGCGCAGATTATAAGATCATTGTCTACACGTCTGCCGCTGTACTGACAAGCTGCCGTATTCATGGCAGCATAGCTCCAGCCACGAGTCACAGGAAACTCCTGTCCCAGTGTCGGGAATGAAATCAAACCTATATATGAGTTGCCGTCAAGCACGATATCCTTATGCGGGTCATCTATCTCGCTGTCCGTGGATCGACTATCGTCAAAAATGTCAAAGGGTGAACTGCTGTCGCTATCCTCTGAACTGTCTGAGATCTGCGTTTTCAGGTCACTCAGCACAGCCTCCATCCTTTTATTACTTTGCTTTTCATGAAAATAGTTGTAATAATTAAGGGATAATGCCGCCGCTATCAGCATTATCCCCATTATTATCAACAAAAGTCCTAGCTTTTTTTTAGTCACTATTTTTCTCCTGTTGTAAAGGCGAACCTATGTGGTTTCGCCTTTATTTCTCTTTTCTGCTTACTCTCCAGCCTGCCGCGATAAGGATAACTCCACCGCCTATAAGTACAGGCACCGGCCAGTTGAGGGAACCAGTCTGTGGTATATTGTCAGGCGTTGAGCTTGATGAATCAGAGCCTGACGAACTGCTGTCAGGTGTGCTTGAACTACTATCTGTATTACTCGAACTGTCTGACTTATATGTGTTCTCTATAAGAAACAGCTTGTCATTGTTTTTGGTAACAACTGTGTAGTTGGCAGGAATATCTATCTCCTTAACTGACCACTCAGCTGCAGAATCGTCTTTCCAGAAATACTCCCAATTGTTATCAGCGTCAAGAGTAACAGTATCGAAAAGCTTGCCATCACGATATATCTCCACCTTGATATTATCAGGTATGAGCTTTTCCTGACCATCAGGAACTATCCACGACTTTCTTACACCATAATCACTGTCCCCTGCTGGGATCTCTTCGTATGTGAACTTGGTGTAAACTGTTATCTGACCCTCAGCCACGATATCCTTATCTATCTCGATAAGTGACGGAGAAGGTGTAAACTTAGCTGTTGTGTTTTCAAAACTCTTGCCTGAAACAAGATACAGACCCACAGAATCAGCAGAAAGCCTTACTTCACCGTTTGCGTCCGTCTTGCCTGTTGAAACAGGTGTAATGTTATCCGTTTTTGCGTAGTTGTCAAGAGTATCAGCAACAGCCTGCATTTTTGAAGCGTCAGTAAAATCGGACATATCTATAGGATAATCGCTGAACTCACCGGTAAGGACAAAGTCAGCTTCCTTACGCTCACCGACTTTATATATGCTCCACTCGGAATTACTAACAGTCGTTGTATCATTTTTGCACACTATATCCACATTGATATTATCCGCTGCAGAAGCTGAGATCGTCATACTTCCCAAGGCTGAAACAGCCATTGCCGCCGTACACAAAACAGCCTTTGCAAGCTGAGAAAATTTAAGTTTCATCTTTGCTACTCTCCTTATCAGGTAGATTTTCAACATTATCGTCACTCTCTGGCTTATCTAGCATTGCCACAAGCTCATCATGAGAGATTTTTTTGCGTTTTGAATCCACAAACCACCACACAAGCAGTACCACAAACAATGGTATTGCTACAAAAGGCACGACCACAAGAGAATCGAGCTGAACAGCGTCTGCCGTTATTTTTGAAGCACTCTTTGTATCGTCTGCAGTTTCAACTCTCTTTGCACGAACAAGAAGCCTGTGAGAATTGACTCCGTATGGGGTACAGGTAGTCAACGTAACATGATCCTCACCTGGAATAATGTTCAGCTTATCCATTTCATTAGGCAGAACTATATAAACAGCCTCGACCTCATATGTATAGACCTCTTTCAACACTGTTATAGTGAACTCATCGCCCTCTGCAAGCTTATCAAGGTCGCTGAAAAGCTTTGCCGACGGCAGACCTCTATGTGCTGAAATGACCGAATGAGTGTCCGCTCCGCCAACAGGCAGGCTCGAACCCTGCAGATGTCCCACAGCGACATTTAACACACCATCACTTGTGCCATGATAAATAGGCAACTCCACCCTTATAGTCGGAATGGAAATATAGCCCATAACACCCGTCCCCGTGATATCCAGGATATCCTCATAGCCCTTGACCTGATCATAATCCACAAAAGGTCGGGCAAGCTTTGCTATCTCTTCATTATATTTTCTGGCACGGCTGAGTATCTCTTCATTCTCCTTGTCAGAAAGGTCATTTGCCGCTTTCTGATAAGTCGCCACCGCACGGCTTTGCGTTTTTGAATTCCACCAATCGCTTATTGTTGGATATAACATCACGGAGAGCCCCACAAGCAATAACAAGACCAATAAAATTGTAGTTGATTTACCGCTTTTCTTCCTCATGGAGTCCTCCCTGATGCCTGCCGACCGAGATCGGCAGGACAAAGGTAAAAATAAATTCAAAAATTAGTCGTTCTTAGCTCTCTTCTTAGCAATGAGAAGCACACCTGCGCCCAGTACGATAGCTCCGCCTACACCGTAGAAGATCTGAGTACCGATACCACCAGTTGTTGGAAGTGAGCCGCCCTTCTGGTTTATGATCTTAACTGTAGAACCGCTTGTGCCTGAATCAGTGCCGTCGAGCATACGAATGGACTGAAGCGTATTAGCAGGATCATATGTTGTGTCAAACTTGAACTCATATGGATCAGCTCTGTTATACTGAGCAGGAGCCTCTATCTCAACAAGCTTGTAAGTTGTCTGATCATCAATGCCCTTGATAGTGAACTTACCTGTTGCGTCTGTTTCGATATGATCAACAGAGCCTGCCTCACTGCCGATCTCAAGTCTGTAAACATTGTCAGCTATCTTGACAAGTCTGATAGCATCGCCATGAACATTTCTAAGCTGGAACTTAGCACCTGCAAGAGGCTCGCCCTTTTCGTCTACCTTGTTACCAACAAGTGAGAATGTCCAGTCATAAACTGTGACCTTAGGTGTTTCACCGTTCTCCTTACCTGTTTTGTCCTGAGGATTATTTGAATATGTCAGGTAAGCTGTGTTAGGGTTATTGTTCACGCTGTCAGGAGCAGTAACTGCTACCTTAGCTTTTTCATTGAGCTTAGCAGAATAATAAGTTTCGATCTTAGCAACTGTAGGATAGTTCTTTACAAGTTCCTTGATATCGAAAGTAACATAGAAAGACTCCTTATAGTCGGTCGTACTGATGTCGTCGCCAACTGTTGTGTTAGGGCCTACTGTAACAGAAGTGATCTCCTGACCGTCAGCGTCATAGTACTTGTATGTAAGGTTATCATTGAATGTAAAGCCCTCGCTGAGCTGGTCACGAACTGTATATGTATACTTGTCATAAGCTGATACGTCGCTTGGTATAGTTGTTGTGATCTTGAACTCTACATCGTCACCGATTGCGTTGTCGCCAACATCGCCCCATGAGTCATTCTCATTGTGCTTGATCTGCTTTGTAAGAGTCGGCTTCGTCTTCTTTGGAGTAACGTTTGTTGTGCCTGAAACGTTAAGGATAAGAGCTGAGTTAGCCTTATCAACACCATTATTTTCTGTTGCATCAACAACGAGATAATAGCCAGCATTTGGAAGTGGAATAGTGTACTCACCGTTATCTTCATAGGCGGTTACAGACTTATTGTCGATGATGCAGCTAGAAGCGGCTTTTGCAAACTTGGCAGTATCTTCCTTTGTCCAATGATCTGCATCTGAGATTATCTTTGCAACGTCTGCTGCACTCTCGGCACTGTCAAACTGTGACATATAAGTGTTAAGGTCAGAAGTTTTCAGTTTGGTAAGCAAAGCATCGCCATTAATGCCTTCGCCCCACTTGATAGTATTTGTTGCAGATGCCTGGTCAAAGATCTGATAAGCCTTATATACTCTGTTTGTATCAGAATCCTTGATAACAATGTTATTAACGCCAGCATCAGTAGTAGCAAATACTCCGAATGCTGATGTTGCAGCAATAGCTGAAACTGACATAACTGTTGCGGCAGCAAGAGCTGCGAATTTCTTCATCTTCATAATTAATTATCCTTTCATATTTGTGTATTTACAGCGTTTTTTTGCGACGCTTTGTAACTAAAAGTAATGTTGCAGCAACAGTGACTGTTCCGCCTGCTGCCACGAATGGGATAACACCCATGCCTCCTGTTTCAGGAAGCTCTCCTAAGGTTTCCTCAGAGTTGTTATAGACCTGAACATACTGATCGCCGTTCTTTGTCATATCAATACAATTCTCATTTTCTGAGCCATTGTATCTGTAGTAAGCCTTATATGACGATGTGCTTATCGGCTGACCGTTCACGTCTATTTCCTCAAACCAATAGTAATACTTGTTTCCTTTGATATTATTTTCTTCAAGAGAAACGGCAGTTGACCAGTTGTTATCTGCCGTGAGCGTTATCTGCTTCCACAAGAATACTTCACCGCTAGGTATCGCATCTTTATTAGGAACAGGTGTAACGTTCGTCTTCTCAGGTGTGCCAAGATCATTAGCTGTTACTGCGTATGAACAGCCACTATCGCCCTTAAGTGTAAGTTCAACAGTAATATCTGAAGTGATATTATTCAGATTTAGAACAAACTGACTCTTGTCCCAAGACGGTGTAACGTAATCACTAACGCTGACATACTTGCTATCACCGCTCCATATAGGTATAGCCTTGCCGTCCACCCAATTTTCACCTGACTTATAGATGTCAGCCAGAACAGCTCCTAAACTGTCAAGAACTCTAACACGTCCCTCAGTTTCACCGTTATTTATCCATGACTTTGTCATATCAAAACTGAACTTAGCCGAGCCATACATGGTATACTCAGAGGCAAAGCTTCCGTTCTGAGCCATTTCTGCGCCGTTGCTTGTAAGGATCTTGAATTTAACATTCTGTCCCTTATCCATTGTACCTGTAAACTTGTTATATTTTTCAGGCACGTCAGCCTTATTTGTTGACCTATAGATATTGAACGTTACCTTATCATTGGTATGGGTATTGCTATCGCCGTCAGACCATGCCTTTTGCAGGCGAACGTCCATATTTTCTACCTTCTGCGGGGTCTTGGTATTTACGATAGTATCAAAGCCCGTGGCACTGCCGTTATTAGAATAAGTATATGTAACGCCAAAGCCGTCAGGTATATTCTTTTCAAGAACATAATAATACTTGTCCTTGTCAAGACCGTCAAGAGTTACCGTCCAATTCTTAGACTTTTCCAGAGAAACAGTTTTTATAAGTTTGCAATCTGTTGGTATTCCGTTATCTCCATTCACTCTTGAAGTTGAATTTGGTGCAACAGAGGACTCATAAACATCTGCCTCGATCTTGTCGATACCGGCAGGAAGCTCGCTGTCAGCAAGCTTGTTTCCAAGCTCATCACGCCATTCCTTCGTAATGTTAAGTCCCTTAACGTTCGTAACTGTAACATCAGTGTTTTTGCTCATTGCCGTTGCACTGTATACAGCCTCATATCCTGTTGCAAGGTCGATCTCTTTGATATAGTAGTAAAGCTGCTTGTAATCATTGCCGACCTTCGTATATCCAGGAAGCTTTGACCACTCATGTTTCCAATTATTAGCTTCGTTAAGAGTTACCTCATCACTGCCCCACTGAATATCATCTGGAACACCGCTTAAAACCTTAGTTGTAGACGAGCCAAGAAGGAACTTTACGCTCTCTGCCGAATGATTGCCGTTTCCATCGCTCCAAACCTTGCTTGCAGTTATCTTAAACTCTTTCAGCAGATTTGTTACTCTGAACATATCTCCGTTCTTCACGAACTGATATCCGTCCTCACCGACTTCACTTGGAACTACAGCCGGACGCACTTTAAAAGCAAAATATATAGGAGTTTCGTCAAGAAGATAACCCTCCGGACTTTGCTTTTCTATAAGCTTATAAAGATGGCCCTCAGTATCTCCTGTGCCTGCGGCAGGTTCAAGATCAAGGTTGTATGACCCGTCAGCATTTACATTGAATGTCTGCGCCTTATCCTGTGCCGAACTTCCCCATATAACTGATCTTCTGTCCTTCGCAGCATTTTCTTTGAAATCTACTGCCGGGAGCCAATCGTATGTGCCATTTTCCAGCTTAGTATATCTGTAGATCTCAAAAGAAGCTTTGAGCATAATACTATAGTCTCCGCTGTCTACCTTCATAAGCTTAAATGGCTCAACAGTTGTTGATGATGCCTTTGACTGATTTATCAACTCAAACTCAGAATCATTATCTTCACTGTCATTTACAGCTGAACCGTTTGTGTCAAATGAAATATTATTGAACACATGAACTTTATAGCCATCGTTCTCAGCGTCCTCATCATTTGCAGGACTTCCTGTATAAACGTATACTAATTTCAGGTGACGCTGATCTGGAACGTTTATTTCAAGTTTCTTTACAAAATCTCGTGTCTTCGCTGTCAGTGCGGAACACTTTACAGCCGAAAGCATTTTTTCATTGCTGACTTCAGTGTTTGAAAAGCCGCTGCTATCCCTGTATTCATATTCGACTCTGAAAACACCGCCCGCCTTCTCAGAAGAAACCTCTTCCACAGGAACGGATATGCTTTTGCCAAAATCTGACCACTCGCCGCTCTTATTGGCAAAAGCCTTTACTTCATTGAAACTGTTGCCGTCCATATAGCCATAAGCCACATAGTATCTCTTTATATTTCCGTTTTCGTAACCCTCAGGCAAAGTCAGATCAATAGTACCCTTAGCGCCAACAATACTTTCACTTGGAATAAAGTTAGCGATAAACTTGGCCTTTTCGTTGGTAATAACATCTGCACTGCAGGAAACTGTGCTGTCAACTGCCTCCGGATCTGATATCACATAACTGTAATCACTCACAGCAAGCTCTGCACCCGTACCTGCGTCAAATACCTTGATAGACTTCAGATCCATATCAACAGCGGAATTGCCATTTATGCTTACCGTTTTTGTCTGAATGTTACCCTGAGCGTCCTTTGTCTTAACTACAGCCGTGCCTCCGCACTTGATAACATCGTTGAGAGTTATCATTCCGTTTGTTGAGCATTTGAGCTTTTTAGGGTTAACATCAATGGTATAAGTTATCTCACAGCCGGTGGACTTGGGAGAAGAAGTTTTCTTCAAGTTCTTTTCCTTAACTGTCTGCGTCTGGCTTCTCTCTGGATATTTTCCAGCTTTATCCTGAACCGTGTTTTTGAACGCTGCAGTACCATTCTTGTAAACGCCGTTCTTAACATCATCGACCTTTACAAGTGTGCTGTAGTAAGCTGTCCAAGCGTCCTGCTGATTCCATGCAGTCTTGAAAGTTACTGTATTGGCTGTCTTATCATAGAAATATTTAAACTGATTTGTTTGTGCAAAATCATACTTATCAGAACTATTTCCAGATGAATATTTCAGATAATCATTATTCTCATATAAGATCATGCCAGATGGCAAAGTATCCACAATCTCGACATTTTCGCCATACTTATAAGTGCCGTCCTTATTGATATCAAGCCGCCAATCAAACCTGTAATACTCAACGCCATTTACAGTAACAACAGGCAGGCTGCTAAGATCATGCACTGTGTCACCTGCTGTGCTGCTTGCAGCGTCATACTTTTCATAAGGTGCTTTGGAGCTGTCGCCTATAGTAAACTTAGTCTTATCTGCACTAGGCTCGAATGTTTCGCCCTTATAAGCAGCCTTATTGTTTACATTTATAATAGTACCTGCGTCAAGACCTGTTACATCTACGGTACTGCTATACTGTATCTGCACAAGGTTTATATTGTCAAATTCTTCACTATCATTGAACTTTATCTCAAACGAAGTGTTGTCGGCATTAGGTACTACAGTGTAATTTGAACTGTTAAGAGTTTCATAGCTTCCTTTTCCATTTCTCTGAACATACATAATAATGGAATCAGGGTCAAGAACGCTCTTTATTGACTTGCCGTCATTTGATGCAGCGTTCATTACATCGCTTATAGTCTTTCCCCTAAAGGAACCGTTTGTCTGCTTGACCACCACCTGCCACTTATATGTAACCTTGCTCCCGTTCTGAGAAATGTCAAGAACTTTTTTTGACTTCTCGTTTACAGGCTTATAATAAACTGTCTTGTCAGAATGGAAGCCGTCAATACCTGCAGTATTTTTCACTGAATAATATCCACTGCTGTCAGGGTCGCCAAGATCATAATCAGCGACCTTTGTTTCATAAGAAATAACTACCTCGTTATTGTCGCCTATGCTGTCAGGCAAAACAAGCTCACCGTCACTTGCAACCGTTGCATCAATAGTATCGTTTCCTATTTTAATGCTGACCTTCTGTCCTGCTTTAAGCATATTGTCAGTTATTGTCTTACCTTTAAGGGTAGAGTTTTTGTCATTACATTTAACAGTTACTTCCCATTTGATTATACCCAACGTGTTATTATCTATCCAGCCACTTTTTGATATCTGATACTTATTATAAACAGTTTCACTTGATGTGATATCAGACCATGGGTTTTTATCAGGTCTTTGCATTTTAACTGTATTTGTAATTTCCGCCTTGTCAGGATCGATAGCTGTCACATACTCGATAGTAATTTTTGACGCTGTTATTTTATCGTCAAACGTAAGCGTGTTTCCGTCAAGTGTGTACTTTACATCTGAGCCATCGTCAGCTTTGAGTGTAAAGCTTCCCGGCTTTGCATCAGGAAATGCTTCATCATAAAGGTGATAGCCCTTGAGGTCTGCACCGCTAGGGTTGCTTACAACAATTTCCCATGTGACTTCATTATTGTCGTAGTCAACATTTTTGCCAGTTTTTGAGATCTTATCCTTCTTTGATTGGGAATAAATAGTTTTATCTGCTTTTACTCCATTTCCGTCTTTGTCATATGTAGTGGATTTGTTTTCCACCTTACCTGACATAACGAAATTCGGGTCGCTTGTAGGATATGGGGTCGTGTAGCTTATGGTAACATTTTCTTCGCTGAATCCATCGCTGAAAACAAACTTTCCGCTTGCAGCGTCATAGCTTCCCGCACCCTCAGGTGAAACAACAAAACTGCCGTCTACAGCGTCCTTAAAAAGCTTGTCCTCGATCCTGTCAAGAGGCTTCTTTGCAGGATTGTTCACTGTGATAGTCCACTTAACTCCGTCCGCAGTTTCGCTTGCGTCCTTTACGGCAGACATAGTGAGCGGAGTGAAACCGCCTATTTCAACCGTCTGACCGCCTATCTCAACAGTGGTCTTATCGCCTGTATCTGTATCCTTACGCTTTACATTACCCTCAAAGCTTGCCTTACCGCTTATAGCGTCCTTCTCGTTTTTCTGTTTATATCGCTCGTCAAACTCAATAAAAAGATACTTCTTTCCATCTATCTCGTCAACTCTGTACTTACCTGAAATTCCATGTCCTTCATCGAAGTGAGTATCCTCGACATCGCCCCAGGTTCCGTCTGACGGTATACCGCCCTCGGGCAGGCTAACATTATCGTCGATAGGGAAATAAATATACCTATTGGTCATTTCGCCCTTGCCAAAATCAAATTCCACATTGAATTCGATCTTTTTAGATTGGTCTTTTCCTGAACCGACCGCATCATAGGATTTTATCGTGACGCTATTCGCATCCTTATAAGAATAGCTTCCGCCGTTATAAGAAACATTTCCCCCTGCCACGGAAGTACCCTCAGTGGCACTTATTGCAGGCATAACAAGACTTGCCAGCACTGACACTGTCATAACTACAGACAGCACCACGCCGAACAAGCGGCTGCGTTTTTTCCTTTCATTTTCTTTTAGATATTGCCGAACTTTACCGTTAAAATTCTGCAAAACGGATCACTCCCTCCGAAATTATACACTATTTATAATAAACGCTAGTCCACTGTGCCTATTCTTTTAAAAGGATATATCCTCAGTGAGACCTTTCCAAGCACTGCTTCCTCAGCAATACAGCCTATCCTCTTTGTACGGCTGTCAACAGACGTAGATCTGTGGTCGCCCATAACGAATATTCTCTCGTCAGGCACCTGATAAGGCAGCTCGATATCACATTCTCCCAGAGCTTTGCCGTCAACATACGGCTCATTCAAGGTTTTTCCGTTGACGATAACAGTACCGTCCTCCTTGATATCCACCACATCTCCTGCTGTAGCGATAACACGCTTCAACAGTATCTTATTATTATAATAAAACGCAACTATATCGCCCTTCTGAAAGCTTCCACGCTTTCTGCACACCACCAGCTCGTCGTCATGCAAGGTCGGCGTCATACTTGTACCCGTTACTCTCAAAACAGGCAAAAATAACATTGATATGATCACTGCCGCCGCTGCCACAACAAGAAGCGACGCCACGGTGCTGCGGAGTATCCTCAGATATTCCCGCCTTTCATGATGCTTTTTTACCACCCGCTCAAGTGTCTGGACATCAGGAAGCTCAGGTTTTTTTAACACCTCGTTCTTGCTATCTGCCGCCATGATCTTCCTCCACTACCGGCTGCTCAACAATCAGCTTGTGACCTGTCAGTGCAGCTACCTGCCGCTCCAGCCTGTCAAGTCGGTCAGTGATACTTTTTTTATCTTCAAGCTTTTGAAGAAGCTTTTCATTCTCTGCGTTAAGCTTATCATATTCTTTTCGCAGATAAAGCATTAACTCAAGCAGCTCATTTTTCGACAATTTTTCAAGCGCCTTATCCTTCAAAAGCCTCACCTCCGACTCAATATGCCTATATAATTACAAGTATTATATCACTTGATTTTCCATTTGTCAATCCCACAATATATCATATTTGTATTTTATTACATATAAATATACCGATAGTTCGCACAATATTGATTTATCATTTTCACAGTGCCGGCAGTTGATAAAACGGCATATTTATTAGCCTTGAACATGAAACAATACGAAACCTGCGTTTTTACGCTAATTGCAACTTTCCCCCAAAAAATCTTTCCTATTTTGATTATAGCAGCCTGCATAGTCAATATTTTAACATTGTATACTAATACTGTATTTATTAATATTTTGTAAACTTTGATAAATAACTTTCTATCATTAGCCAAACACATATTCAGCCCCGGATCGATACTTATTCTGCGTCAAATAACCACTGCAAAGCAAGCAGGCTTTACACAGCTACATTGACAAGCCTTTAAACTTTACACATCCATTAAAACAAGAAAAATCGGCAAATTTCATGTATTCACCGATCTATCATCAATTTTGCTTTCTCACAACAGCATATTCATCATCAAGCCTGTAATAAGGACAGCTATATTCGCTGTCGCTCATTGATCTGTATGCTTCGTCCTCATCAAGATCGACCATGCAGCAGTAACATTCACAATCCTCATCAAAAACGTAATTCACACAGCTTTCGCAACGGCTGACTATTTTCTTCGCCTTTGTCATAACAGCCTCCTATTTAAGCACCTTTTTAAGTATACTATTTATAAATACAAGTGCGTCCTTCATTTTTTTCATATCACTATCTGAAACACCGGAAAATTTACCAAGTATATCATCAAGTATCTCGTTTTTCATCTTTTCCATAAAGCGCATAGCTTCGTCAGTGAGCCTGATGTTGATAACTCTGCGATTATCGGGGTTTTGCATTCTGATAACAAAGCCCTTGTCAACAAGCTGTGCCACAGCCCTTGTTGCCTGCTCATTAGAAGTGTTTATCTTGCTTGCAAGCTGTGACATTGTGAGCGTTCCCTCAATACATAGTGACAGCATTATTATCTGCTGAGTTCTTGTTATATCATACTTTTTCTTATCAAACGTATCAAATACCAATTTTCTGCTGAGAGGGTATATCTCATACATTGACATGATACATTCACGACGTACATTGTCTACCATTTTTACTTCCTCCACATAAAGCTAATTACAACGTATTTTCGTTGATTTTTCCACACACAGTAATTATAACATACACTTCTCATTTGTCAATAGCAGAATTATATCAATATTTGATTTTGTTAAGTTATTCTTTTAGGGGTTTTGTTGATGAAGGTAGATTATATGCGCGCGACAAGTTTTAGAATTTTACATATTAACAAAAAGTTCAGTAGAAATTTCTGTAAATTATAGCTGCCAGCTTAACACAAGACGGTAAGAATGTGGTATAATAGTTAATGAAGTAAAAACAGATTATGGAGGTTTAAAGTATATGTTGTGTACTGAGTGTAAAAAAGAGCAAGAAAAACGTATTCCTAACGAGGAAAAAGAAAATGCACAGCCCGCCGAGAAAGTGTGCAGCGACGTACATACAACACTGAAATCAAAGCGTTCAGCCGCTTTGATACTTGTGACTGGTGCTACGCTTATGCTTATAATGGTGTTCATTCTTTTTTGGCTTATCATGTTGCCAAATCTGCCACAAGACAACAGCGTCCTTGCGAATAACTGTGCAAATATATGCCAGACCGCTAAGGAATATATCGGGATCTGATCTTCAAGACGATCTGCTCCTGCCTTCAGGCGGGAGTTTTTTTTGTTTTATGGCGATTTTACAAGGTTTTTACGGCACCTGCATTGACATCATATTCGTTTGGCGGTATAATAATACAGTATGATATAAGATGCCTTTCTTACGATAGGAGTTAGGAGAAATAAGAATATGAATAACAAGGTCTACGATAACAGAGAGTTATCATGGCTTAAATTTAATGAGAGAGTTCTTGAAGAAGCTCAGGACAGTGCTACACCGCTTCTTGAAAGATTGCTTTTTCAGTCGATATTTGCAAGCAATCTTGACGAGTTTTTTAGAGTGCGTGTGGGTTCACTTTATGATTCCTCGCTTGTGGACGACGATCATAAAGACAACAAGTCCAAAATGCGTCCATCTGAACAGCTTTCAGCAATATTTGAGCGTGTTCATGAGCTTATACCAATAAAAGATAAGACATACAAAGCTATCTGTGAGGAACTGGAGCTTAAAAATATAGTACATAAAAACATAAAGGCTCTCACTGAACAGGATAAGAAATTTCTTGAAGCTTATTATGCCTATGAGGTCAAGCCGTTTCTTAACGCCTTTATTATCGATAAAAGACACCCTTTCCCGTTTCTTGCAAATCAAAGTATTTATGCGGTCGCCAAACTCGCTTCAAAATCCGCCGTCACAGTTGGTATCGTTAGCTGTAACGAGAAATTCCAGCGTGTGATCTTTCTTCCTGATGACGAGGGGTGCATAAGCTATATCCTTGTAGAAGAGCTTATTCTCCATTATGCCGACAAGGCATTTGAGGGCTATAAAATAGAAGAAAAGGCTCTTATGAGAGTGACACGAAACGCCGACATCGACGTTGACGAGGGCTTTGACTCGGAACTTGATTTCAGACAAAATATGTCTGAGCTTATCAACAAGCGTAAACGCCTTTGTCCTGTGAGATTACAGCTTTCAAAGCAAATATCCGACACTGTGCTGAACGAACTGCTTTCAAGGTTGGAGCTTTCAGAAAAGCAAGTCTTTGTGGAGAAAACTCCCCTTGATATGTCCTATGTGTTCGCTGTGTTTGACAAGGCGGCAGACAGAAAAGAGCTTTTTTTCCCGAAGCACGAGCCGCAGCCCTCTGCTATGATAGACCCGTCAAGGTCAATGATAGAGCAGATAGACGAAAAAGATCTTTTTCTGCACTATCCTTATGAGTCCATAAAGCCTTTTATCAGGCTTCTTGACGAGGCGGCTAAGGACGAAAGCGTTACGTCTGTCAAAATGACTTTGTATCGTGTGGCGAAGAACTCCAAGGTCATAAAGGCGTTGTGCAACGCCGCAGAAAATGGCAAGGACGTGCTTGTGCTTGTGGAGCTGAGGGCACGTTTTGATGAGGAAAACAATATAGGGTGGTCAAAACTTCTCGAGGAGTCAGGCTGTCATGTAATGTATGGTCCGCAGGGACTTAAAGTCCATTCAAAGCTTTGTCTTATTACAAGAAAAGTTGGCGACAGCGTTAAGTACACTGTTCAGGTGGGTACAGGAAACTACAACGAAAAGACCGCAGGGCTTTATACCGACCTTTGCCTTATGACATCAAACAATGACATTGCTCAGGATGCTTGCGAGGTGTTCAGAACGCTGTCAATGGGCGAGCTTGTGGAAAGCTCAAAGGCACTTATGGTCGCTCCACACTGCCTGCAAAACAAGGTAGTGGAGCTTATGGATAATGAGATAAGCATTGCAAGAGCAGGCGGTGAGGGGTATGTTGCCGCAAAGCTCAATTCTCTTACTGATAAGGTACTTATGGACAAGATAATAGAATGTTCTCAGGCAGGCGTGAAGGTAGAGCTTGTTATAAGAGGTATATCCTGCCTTGTGGCAGGCGTGGAGGGCGTTACTGACAATGTGCAGATACGCTCAATAGTGGGCAGATATCTTGAACACGCAAGGATATATATTTTCGGCACAGGTGTTCGCAAAAAGGTATACATATCCAGCGCAGACTATATGACAAGAAACACCACAAGGCGTGTCGAGGTCGCCGCACCTATCCTCAGCGAAGAAGTAAAAAAACGTGTCCTCGATATTTTTGACACCCAGATGCAGGACAACGTAAAAGCAAGGATAATGCAGCCTGACGGAAAATATGTCCGTGCAGAGCGTGGAGATATCGCCATTGACGCACAAAGCAGATTTTACGCTGAAGCATACGCCAATGCACCAAAGCCTGCTCCTGTTAATGATGCCAAGGCTGTCGAGCCTGAAAAGGAGAAAAAGGGCTTTTTAGGCTGGCTCAAAAGGCTTTTCAGAAGAAAAAAGAAATAATATACAATGCGGTCATATTCTATATGGCTGCATTTTTTGTACAAAAAAAGGGACAGACTTTCGCCTGTCCCTTAAATTATTATTCATTACTTCTTATCTGCAAAAGCGTTGTTGATAGCTGAAACAAGTCCCTTGATAGAAGATACGATGATATCTGAGTGTCTGCCGACGCCCCAATACATCTTATCACCGCAGGAAATTCCAACATACGAAACAGCCTCAGATGTTGACTTTCTTTCAAGAGCGTGCTCTGTGTATGTTTCCACGGTAAAATCAAAGTTCAAAGCCTGCTTGATAGCATTTGCCACAGCGTCAAGACGTCCGTTGCCCTCTGCTGTGTGATCGTCTGTTACACCGTTTACTGAAGCTGTGATAGCGGCGCAGATAGTGCCGTTCTGCTTCTGAACATAGTGTGCTTCAGGAATGTCAACAGGCTCGCACTTGTTGAGGTACTCGTCCTTGAATATCTTGTAGACCTCATCAGGCATAAGCTCCTTGTGCTTGTGGTCTGAAACAGCCTTTACCTTGTAGCCAAAGTCCTCTCTCATCTTCTTTGGAAGATCGTAGCCGAACTGATTTTGGAGGATAAAGCCTATTCCTCCCTTGCCTGATTGCGAGTTTATTCTGATAACGTCACCGTCATACTCTCTGCCAACGTCATGCGGATCGATAGGAAGATAAGGAACTGTCCACTTGTCACAGCTCTTTTCTTTTCTCCAGTTCATGCCCTTTGCGATAGCGTCCTGATGTGAGCCTGAGAATGCAGCGAATACAAGTGCGCCTGAATATGGGCTTCTGTCATAAACCTTCATTCTTGTAACTCTCTCGTAAAGCTCTACCAGTGCAGGCATATCTGAGAAGTCCAGCTTAGGGTCAACTCCATGAGTGTACATATTAAGTGCGATAGTAACGATATCGGCATTGCCTGTTCTCTCACCATTGCCGAAACAAGTACCCTCTATTCTGTCAGCACCTGCAAGCAGACCCATTTCGCAGTCAGCCACTGCACAGCCTCTGTCATTATGTGGGTGAAGTGAAACAATAACGTTCTCTCTGTTGTGAAGAGTGTCGCACATATACTCTACCTGCTGAGCATAAACATGAGGCATTGACATTTCAACTGTTACAGGCAGGTTGATGATGACCTTGTTATCAGGTGTAGGCTGCCAGATGTCGATAACAGCGTTGCAGATATCTCTTGCAAACTCAGGCTCTGTGCCTGTGAAGCTCTCAGGAGAATACTCGAATACGATATTGCCCTTAGCGTGCTTCTTATACTCGTTACAGAGCTTTGCACCGTCTGTAGCTATCTTTATTATCTCTTCCTTAGGCTTTCGGAAAACCTGCTCTCTCTGTGCAACAGATGTTGAGTTATAAAGATGAACAACAGCGTTCTTTGCGCCGTCGATAGCTTCAAACGTTTTCTTTATGATATGCTCTCTTGACTGTGTAAGCACCTGAATAGTAACATCATCAGGTATCATGTTCTTCTCGATAAGTGTGCGGCAGAACTCATATTCTGTTTCAGAGGCGGCAGGGAAACCTATCTCTATCTCCTTAAAGCCTATCTCAACGAGCTTTGTGAAAAACTCCAGCTTTTCTTCAAGGCTCATAGGAATGATAAGAGCCTGATTTCCGTCTCTCAGGTCAACAGAACACCATGCAGGAGCGTGGTCAACATACTCTTTTTCAGCCCACTTCATGCACTTTACAGGAGGCATATAATAGCCTCTCTCATACTTTTCTACGTTTTTCATGTCAGTTCCTCCTTATAAATATAAAGCCGATAATTATTTTGATAGTGATGTGGAAAAGGGCATAAAAAAAATCGCCGCTCCTACCAATAAGGAGAGACGAGCTTTGCCGTGTTACCACTCTCATTCATATACGGCTCACACCGCATATCTCAGCCGCATCTATCAATGCGTATCTCTATAACGGGAGAACCCGTGAGCGGCTAATAAGATTTCACCGTTCAAGCTCGAGGACGAGTTATCACAAATTCCGCATACCGTCTTGCACCCACCGACGGCTCTCTGTAATGTCAGAACTTTGCTTTTGTTCCTGTCAACGCCTTTGTCATATTGTTTTTATTATACCCATACTTCCCGCTTTTGTCAATAGGACGACCATTGATTTAACAATTTGTTAATATTCAATATTAAATCGTTGCATCTTGTTTTTGCTGGCATTAGATGTAGGGGACATCATACCCTGACGTTTCGCTTCCTGCTATTGACATTTGATTCAAGTAGTGCGTTAAGACCGACAAGTGACAAAAGGTAGCCCATACAAAATAATCTTAAAATATTCTTATTACACTTTTCAAATGCTTAAAAGTATCTTAATTAGCCTTTCTGTCGGTTGACAAAGAATAAGCAATGGGCTATAATAATAGAGCTGGCTGAGGGGGTGACCCCTCATACTTTTGTACAAAAGGGGATCTATAACATGATATTTGAAAGCATTAAAAAGCTTGTAACATATGGTCTGGAAAGCGGACTTATTGAGGAGAGCGACAGAGTTTATACCACAAACAGGCTTCTTGAAGCCCTTGACCTTGAGGAATATGACGAACCAGCGGAGGAGTTTTCTGACGTTGACCTTGAGAGCACTCTCAAAGAGCTTCTCGATTACGCTGTGGAAAAGGGTCTTACAGAAAATTCTATTGTATACAGAGATCTTTTAGACACAAAACTCATGGGGCTTCTTACTCCAAGACCGTCAGAGGTAGACACAAAGTTCTGGGGACTTTACAACCACCAGTCTGCAAAGGTCGCAACTGACTATTTCTACAAGCTTTCGCAGGACACGGACTACATAAGAAGATACAGAGTAAAGAAGGATATGCGCTGGATAGCTCCAACAGAGTACGGCGACCTTGATATAACCATCAATCTTTCCAAGCCTGAAAAAGACCCGAAAGCCATTGCGGCGGCAAAGCTTGCAAAGCAATCGGGATATCCTAAGTGCCTGCTTTGCTATGAGAACGTGGGTTATGCAGGAAGAGTAAATTCTCCTGCAAGACAGAACCACCGTGTTATCTCTTTGAAAATAAACGGCACTGACTGGGGACTTCAGTATTCACCTTATGTTTATTACAACGAGCATTGTATCCTTTTTAATAAAAAGCATACGCCTATGGTCATAGACCATTCGGCTTTTGAAAAGCTTTTTGATTTCGTGGGACAATTCCCTCATTATTTTATAGGTTCAAACGCCGACCTGCCTATCGTTGGCGGCTCTATCCTTTCACACGAGCATTTTCAGGGCGGTCATTATACTTTTGCAATGGCAAAAGCCCCTGTTGAAGAAAAGATAGTTTTCAAGGGCTTTGAGAACATTGACGCAGGTATCGTTAAATGGCCTATGTCAGTTATCAGAATAAACAGCGAAGATAAAAACGCTCTCGTTGACCTTGCTGACAAGATACTCAAAGCTTGGAGAGGCTACACCGACGAAGAAGCGTTCATTTACGCTGAAACTGAAGGCGAGCCGCACAACACTATCACACCTATCGCAAGAATGAGGGACGGCAGATATGAGCTTGACCTTGTGCTTAGAAACAACATCACCACCGAGGAATATCCTCTTGGCGTTTATCACCCGCATCAGGAGCTTCATCATATAAAGAAAGAGAATATCGGTCTTATCGAAGTAATGGGTCTTGCAGTGCTTCCGTCAAGACTTAAAGGTGAAATGGAGAAGCTTGCTCAGGTTCTGGTCACAGAGGGAACAGAGGGTGTACGCCGTGACAAGCTGATCGAAAAGCACGCTGATTGGGCTGAGGAAATATCAAAGAGAAACAATATTACAGCTGAGAACGTTCATGAGGTCTTGCAGAAAGAAATAGGCATCGTGTTCGCAAAGGTGCTTGAACATGCAGGCGTTTATAAGAGAAACAAAGACGGAAAAGCTGCATTTGAAAGATTTATAGACTATGTGAACAACAAGTAATAAAGAAAGAGGTGAACGCCCGTATCTCGCAGAAGAGATCCTGCAAGGGTGCGGGCATTTTTATGCTCAGATTTACAAGACAGCATATAAAGGAAACAGCAATAATTCTGGCAATAGTCATTTTTATAGGCACACTGTGGTTTTTAGGCTACAAAAGGCATATAAGAGATACGATCAATCAGGCTTATGACGTTACGCCTATATCCGCCATACAGTTACAGCTTGCTTCATCATCAAAGGCTGATAAGCTTATGATAGTGGCTCACCCTGATGACGAAGTGCTTTGGGGCGGAGGACATCTTTATGATAAAGGCTATCTTGTTGTGTGTGTAACAAACGGAAGAAATAAGGTGCGTTCTCAGGAGTTCAAGGACGTGGTGAAAGCCTCGGGCAACGAGTGTATAATGCTTGAATATCCTGATAAAGTCAGGGGTAAGCGTGACGATTGGGCGCTTGTTAAGGACGGTATCGAATCTGACCTTGAAAAGATAATGACCTGCAAGGATTGGAAGCTTATAGCTGTGCATAATCAAAAAGGCGAATATGGTCATATCCACCATGTAAACGTGCATAATTACGTTACTGAGATATACGACAAGAACAATATCCAATGTGACCTTTACTGCTTTGGCAAATACTACAAGGCAAGCCGTCTGAAAGTGGTGGGCAACACTTTGCCAAAAATATCAAAAGAGAGATACGAGTTCAAGAAAAAGCTTGCGGATATGTATACCTCTCAAGAGAAAACTGTAAACAAGCTGTGGCATATGGCTTATTATGAGGATTGGACGCTGTATAAACGCTACAGTGAACACCCTGAAATGAAAAAACAAACTGCAACTGCGCTGGGAGTGGCTGTGAATGAAGCTCAGTAAGAAAAATATAATACATCTGTGTGTGCTTACAGGGATATATCTTCTGTTTGTCCTTGCGCTCACAAGGTTTAAATACGCCTATGGCTCTGAGCTTGATTGGGGCGGACAGCACTATGCTATCCCTGATTATTTCAGAAAGCTCTTTTACAAAACAGGGGACTTTTTTCCCTCCTTTGCCCCGAACATAGGTTGTGGTGAGAACATCTATAATCTGTCATATTATGGACTTTATTCGCCTATAATACTTTTTTCTTATCTTCTGCCCTTTGTGAAAATGTCAACCTATATACAGATAGTATCCATAATAGGCATTATAGCAAGCCTGTGGATATTCTATATATGGATGCGGCAGAAATTCACAGACAACACAGCGTTTGCACTGAGCTTTGTGTTTCTCTTTTCAGCGCCCCTTATCTTCCACAGTCACAGGCACATAATGTTCGTGAATTATATGCCTTTCCTGCTTTTAGGTTTTATGGCTATCGAGGATTATTTTGAGGGCAAGAGAAAATACATGGTGACGCTTTGGGCATTTTTGATGCTCATGACAAGCTATTTCTTTGCAGTGTCGGGTCTTGCGGCAATGGCAGTGTATGGCGTTTACCGCTGGCTGAAAATAAATGAAAAGCCAACTTTCAAGAAGTTCTGCAAAGACGGAACAGCATTCGCTTTCAGGCTTATCCTGGCAGTGATAATGGCGTGCGTGCTTATCCTGCCGACACTGCACTGTATGCTCTCAGGCAGAGAGGCAGGCAACAGCCATGTTGACCTCAAGTCGTTCATACCTGGGGTAAACTTGAAATTTCTGCTCTATTATCACTACTCAATGGGGCTTTGCCTTTTCACAGTTCTGAGCATAATATCGTCGGTGTTCTCAAAACAACGCTATAGAAGATTTCTCGGGATCGTTATGATGGTAATAGCCACCTGCCCTATAATAGTCTATATGTTAAACGGCACACTGTATGTTGACCCGAAAGTTCTTATACCTTTCCTTCCTCTTGGTATGCTCCTTTTCGGACACACCTATTTTGATATAATAAGAGGAAAGCTAAAGCTTAAACCACTTGCAGTGATAACACTTTTAGTTGCATTGGCAGGCGTTTTCTGGTTCAAGACCACCAGAAAAGTGGAGTTTTATATTGTTCTTGACTTTGTTGTGCTTATGTCGAGCCTGTTTGTATACAGACGTTGCAAAAAAGAGTTCATACTTAATATAGGAATGTCCCTTTGCCTCGTGGTATCCACAGTATATGCAAACTTTGCAGACGAGCTTGTGCCTTTAAGTGAGCTTGAATATGATAACAGCAGTGATATGAATACACTTGCAGATTATGTCGGCTCGCAAGAGGAGATATCGAGGACTTCAAACTGCGTTGACGAAGTGAACACAGTGAACATGATATATAATGCAGATTATTACACCATGTCAATATATTCCTCACTGCACAATAAAGATTACAACAAATTTTATTACAGCGAGATATACAACGAAAATTCATACCGCAATACTTCCCTGACCACTCAGACACGAAGCCTTATTGCTGATATGTATTTTTCAAACAGATATCTTATCACTGACGACCCCGCAAAGGCAGTGTCAGGCTACAAGAAGATAAAAGAAAGCGGAAGCCTTTCACTTTATGAAAACAATGACGTTCTGCCTTTCGGATATGCTACCAATGCTCTTATCGGCAGAAAAGAATATAATTCCCTGAATTATCCTTACTCAGTGGAAGCTCTTTTCAATAATATAATAGTTGAGGATAAGACGGAAAAGTCATTTTCATCTGATATCAAAAAGGTACGCTCCATCAACTTTACAGAGTGCGACCAGATAAAGCGTGAATGGGGAAAATACACCATTGACGCTAAAAAGCCTTTCACTCAGGAGATAACGCTTCCCGAAACGCTCACGAACAATGAGATAATGTTTGTATCCTTCAATGTGAACAACGATATAAAGGGTGGCAGAAAGGACGCTTGGGTGTCCATAAACGGCAATAAAAACAAGCTCACTGCACCTGATTGGAAATATTACAATAATAACAGACGTTTTGAATATGTCATAACCACAGGTCAGGACTATAGTGCAGACAGCGTTAAGGTGAATTTCTCTGACGGCAAGTATGAGATAACCAACGTTCGCTGTTATGTCATCGACAAAGACAGCCTTGTGCGTGACGTTGACCCGTTTATCATAGACAAGAAGACCTCTCACGGAGATGTGATAAACGGCACTATAGACGTTAAAAATGACGGCTATTTCACCATTTCCATTCCGTATACCGACGGCTTCACCGCTGAGATCGACGGCAAAGAGGTGCAGTGTGAAAAGACCGACACTGCATTCCTTGGCTTCAAGATACCAAAAGGCAGCCACAGCATAAAGATAACCTTTACTGCGCCGTTGCTCCACAAGGGCATAGCACTTTCAGCGGCAGGCTTGCTGATATTCATAATATGCGTTATTATTGACAGAAGAAAATCAAAAGCATCAAAGTAAAAAAATAAAAGCGACAGAAATCTGAATCTGTCGCTTTTTTTGTCGTATGTTTGGGTTTGTCTATTCACTTATTACATAAAATATGATAAAATAACAGAGTGATTGTGTGACTTTTGTCAAAGGTTCTGTCTGAATCCCTCACCAATGGTAACATTTTCGTATGCAAGCTCACGCATTTTCAGCATTACGTCATGTGGAGTTTCTCTCATTCCGCCCGTTGCCCAATCTATTATTATTCCGCAATAACCATGAGAATAAAAATCGGCAAAGAATTTCGCCTTATCGGAACGCTTTCTGGTTATAGCAACAGCGTGATAGAAAAATCTGATGAACAGCTTGTGCATACTTCTGAAAAGATAATGCTCGAATATCTTTTCGTTGCTTTTTAGCGTGTTTGAGTAAAAGCGCTTGTCTTTGAGCATATTTACGAGAAATCCTTCAAGACGCTCATACCAGTTGTCGTAGTTTACGCCTTTGGTGATGTCAGCGAAAAGCTCGTGAAGATATATATAGCTCAAAAGCTCATATTTATCCTGAAAATGGTAATAAAAAGACTGGCGGTTAAGACCGCACTCACCTGTTATATCGGATATGGATATTTTATCAAAGGGTTTTTGCTCGCAGAGTTTTTTCAGTGAATCACACAAAGCACTTTTGGTTATCGCAGAGCTTGACATTTAACTACATTCCTTTCAGATTCATAACGACAAAAGGTCTTTTTTGAAGAAAAATCAGACTAAGACACGTTTATGTCAAAAAAGCAGACAATTTGCGCTAACTTTTATTATATCATAAATTTATGAAATTTCAATAACTTTTTATAAATATTTTATCATTATCATATTTTTCACAGGGGGAAACGGCATGAAAAACAATATCATCACAGAATTTATAAATGGTCAAAGTTGTAGAGCGTATGAAGCCCTGGGGGCAGTAAAAATAGAGAACGGCATAAGATTTTCCACCTATGCGCCCCATGCAAGGAAGGTAGAGCTTTGCCTGAATGGAGATATTATCCCTATGGAATGTGATGAACGTGGGGTATGGAGCGTTGAACGCCCTGCAAAAGAGGGTGACATTTATCAGTATGTTATCACAACGCCTACTCTTGAAAAGCACTACCGCTCAGACCCTTTTGCGGTGTACAGCGAGTTAAGACCGAAAAATGCGTCTGTGGTGTATGATATCAACAGCTATAGCTGGAATGACCAAGAATGGCTCTCAAAGCGTGACAAATGCTATGAAAAGCCTATGAACATATATGAGGTACATTTCGGCTCGTGGCGCATAAAAGAGGGAAAAGAAGAAACCGACCGCTTTTACACCTATGAAGAAATGATAGACCCGCTCATACCTTATGTAAAGGAAATGGGCTATACCCATATCGAGCTTCTGCCACTGACGGAATATCCTTATGACGGTTCATGGGGCTATCAGGTGTCGGGATATTTCTCCGCAACCAGCCGTTACGGCGACCCCAGAGGGCTTATGAAGTTCATAGACGCTTGTCATGCGGAAAATATCGGCATTATCCTGGACTTTGTTCCCGTACATTTTGTCCGTGATTTCTATGCCCTGCACATCTATGACGGAGGATTCCTCTTTGAAAGCGACAACGAGTATGACAGATACTCCGAGTGGGGTACTGCCCTGTTTGACTACACAAAGCCTCATGTGCTGAGCTTTGTAAAATCCTCAGTTAATTTCTGGATAGAAAAATATCATGTTGACGGATTGAGATATGACGCAGTTGCAAACCTTATCTATCGTCACGGCCACACTGATGACGCTGTGAACGACAGCGGTATATGGTTCTTGAAGAACACTAATTACACCATTCAGAAAATGCATCCTGACGTTATGCTTTTCGCAGAAGATTCCACAAACTACACTAAGGTAACTGCCCCTGTTGAGTTCGGCGGTCTTGGCTTTGACTATAAATGGGATCTGGGCTTCATGAACGATACCATCAATTATATAAAGACTCCGCCTTTTGAACGCAGAAATCATCACAATAAAATGACTTTCTCCATGAGTTATTTCTATAATGACCTTTTCATTCTTCCTTATTCCCACGACGAGGTAGTTCACGGTAAGAAAACCATGGTGGATAAGGTGTTCGGCAGTCAGCAGGAGCAGTTTTCTACCATAAGAGCACTGTATACTTTCCAGTTCACTCACCCCGGCAAGAAACTCAACTTCATGGGCAACGAGCTTGGCGAATATCTTGAATGGCGTGATGAAAAAGAGCTTGGCTGGAATTTGCTCACATATCCTATACACGATTCATTACACGAGTATGTGAAAGCACTCCACAAGCTTTATCTTGAACAGCCTGCACTGTATAAGTCCGACTATAATTCCACATCTTTCCGCTGGATAGACGCAGACAACAAAAATCAGTGCATTTATGCCTACCGCAGAAGCGACCCTTCAGGCAAGACGCTTTATATGGTGTTCAATTTTTCCGGAAGCTATCAGAACTATAGCCTGAAGGTCGAGCAAAACGGAGCCTACAAAGAGCTTCTCAACTCTGACCGTGATATTTATAGTGGATCAAACTGCATAAACAGCGGTCTTTATACCACAAACTATAAGCTGCCGCTCAGACTCGCACCTCTCAGCAGCGTGATAATTACCACAGAATGAGAAAAAAATATTAAAAATCATAAAATACTATTGCAAAATGGCGAAATATGCGTTATAATATGAGTGTATGTAATATACAACATTTACACCAAAATCATTTGAGAGGAGTTATGTAAATAATGGTTTATTCTCACGAAGTTGAAACAATGTGCCCTATCGCTCAGGGCGTTGCTCACGGTGCAGCTCCAATTCCAGAAGAAGCAAAGTGGGTAAAAGCTAAGGAAATCAAGGATATCTCAGGCTTTACACACGGTATCGGCTGGTGTGCTCCACAGCAGGGCTGCTGCAAGCTGACACTTAACGTAAAAGAGGGCGTTATCCAGGAATGTCTCGTTGAAACTATCGGCTGCTCAGGTATGACACACTCTGCTGCTATGGCATCAGAGATCCTTCCAGGCAGAACAGTTCTCGAGGCTCTTAACACAGACCTCGTTTGCGACGCTATCAACACAGCTATGAGAGAGCTTTTCCTCCAGATCGTTTACGGTCGTTCACAGAGTGCGTTCTCTGAGGGCGGTCTTGTAGTAGGCGCTGGTCTTGAGGACCTTGGTAAGGGACTTCGTTCACAGGTAGGTACTATGTATGGTACACTTGCAAAGGGTCCTAGATACCTTGAAATGACAGACGGCTATGTTACAGGTCTTGCACTTAACGAAGATGACGAGATCATCGGCTACAAGTTTGTAAACTTCGGCAAGATGATGGACTTCATCAAGGCCGGCGACGATGCTAACACTGCTTTTGAGAAAGCACAGGGTCAGTACGGCAGAGTATCTGACGCTGTTAAGATCGTTGACCCAAGAAAAGAATAAGGAGGATTTGTTACAATGGCTTTATTTGAATCATATGAGAGAAGAGAAAAGCAGATCCTTGCTGTTATCAATCAGTACGGTATCAACACTATCGAAGAGTGTGCTGACGTATGCAAGGCTAAGGGTCTTGACATTTATAAGCTCGTTGAGGGCATTCAGCCTATCTGCTTTGAGAACGCTAAGTGGGCTTACACAGTAGGCTGCGCTATCGCTATCAAGAAGGGCTGCACAAGAGCTGCTGACGCTGCTGCTGCTATCGGCGAGGGACTTCAGGCTTTCTGTATCCCTGGCTCTGTAGCTGACCAGAGAAAGGTTGGTCTTGGCCACGGTAACCTCGGCAAGATGCTTCTTGAAGAGGATACAGAGTGCTTCGCATTCCTCGCAGGTCACGAATCATTCGCTGCCGCTGAGGGTGCTATCGGTATTGCTGAGAAGGCTAACAAGGTTAGAACAAAGCCTCTGAGAGTTATTCTTAACGGTCTTGGCAAGGACGCTGCACAGATCATCGCTAGAATCAACGGCTTCACATATGTTGAAACAGAAATGGATTACTACACAGGCGAAGTTAAGGAAGTATTCCGCAAGGCATACTCTGATGGTCTGAGAGCTAAGGTAAACTGCTACGGTGCTAACGATGTTACCGAGGGCGTTGCTATCATGTGGAAAGAAAATGTTGACGTTTCTATCACAGGTAACTCAACAAACCCAACAAGATTCCAGCACCCAGTTGCAGGTACATACAAGAAGGAAAGACTTGAGAAGGGCAAGAAGTACTTCTCAGTAGCTTCAGGCGGAGGAACAGGTAGAACTCTGCACCCAGATAACATGGCTGCTGGTCCTGCTTCTTACGGTATGACAGATACAATGGGAAGAATGCACAGCGACGCTCAGTTTGCTGGTTCTTCTTCAGTTCCTGCACACGTTGAGATGATGGGTCTTATCGGCATGGGCAACAACCCGATGGTTGGTGCTACAGTTGCTTGCGCAGTTGCAGTTGAAGAGGCTATGAAGTAAGGCTTTAAGCCACTTCACAAGTCTTGTAATGTGAACAACGATAAGACTTCGTGTTCAAAAGAATATCAGTAAGGCGTTAGATTTTGTTCTAACGCCTTATTTTTACGCACAAAAAGACCTCCCCATGCTGTAAGAAAGGTCTGACGACCAAACTAAAGCGCAGGAAGGTCAATATCACAAATACAAGCTAAAAACTGCATAACGACCATATTAAAAGAACTTTGCGATATCCTCAACAGCTCTCCTTTTAGGTCTAGCAGGGGATTCTGCAGGATAGCCAACGGCTATAACTGATACCACCGTTTCTGTTTCAGGTATTTCAAGCACCTCACGGAGCTTTTCTCCGTCCCTGATGCCCATTACAAGCGAACCTAAGCCAAGCTCAGCCGCTTTGAGAAGAAGTATCTCATTGTGCAGACCAAGATCGTAAAAACCCCAGCCATTGCCGACTTCATTATCAGGATTACCCTCTTTGTCAAAACCTGCTCTTGTATGTACAAAAGTCGTTACAAGAAGCGCCGCATTTTCAGACCTTTCTCTGTTAAATCCGGGCAAGCACTCCTCTCTTACCCTCTTTGTCATCTCGTCGCTGAGAACGCAGTAATACCTTGCAGTTTCAGAGTTTTTCCACGATGGTGCTTCTGTTGCGGCAGCTATGAGCGTTTCTATCTGCTCTTTTGTTACCTTTTTACTGCCGTCATATTTTCTTATGCTTCTTCTGCTTTCAATAAGCTTCTGAAATTCCATTTATATCTCTCCTTGTCAAAATGTGAGGCTCACGCCTGTTTCAGATACAATTATAACATATCACTTCCACCATTTCAAGTAGCAAAAGCCCTTGAAATGTTCATATTATTGTGATACAATAACGTAAAGACAATATGGGGGTGCAGACTATGAGCTTTGTAAAATTCGAGAACGTTTATAAAAGATACAAAATGGGCGAGATAACCATAAATGCCGCAGACGGTGTTTCATTTGAGATAGAAAAAGGCGAATTTGCTGTTATAGTAGGCGCAAGCGGTGCAGGAAAAACTACTATACTTAATATGCTCGGCGGCATGGATACCTGCGACGAGGGCAAGATCCTTGTTGACGGCAAGGACATTGCCACTTTTAATAAAAAGCAGCTCACAACATACCGCAGATATGACATAGGCTTTGTTTTTCAATTCTATAACCTTGTGAATAATCTTACTGCCAAGGAAAATGTAGAGCTTGCCACACAGATATGCGCACATGCCTCACAGCCTGAAGAAGTGCTGAAAAAAGTGGGACTCGAGGACAGAATGAACAACTTTCCCTCACAGCTTTCAGGCGGCGAGCAGCAGCGTGTTTCTATCGCACGAGCATTGGCGAAAAATCCTAAGCTTCTTCTTTGCGACGAACCAACGGGCGCTCTTGATTACAACACAGGTAAAAATATTCTCAGACTTTTGCAAGATACCTGCCGAAATGACGGTGTGACAGTTATAGTCATAACCCACAACTCTGCAATCGCACCAATGGCTGACAGAGTTATAACCGTCAAAAACAGCAAGGTAGACAAAGTTGAGATAAACAAAGACCCTGTTGACGTTTCTACTATCGAATGGTAACGGAGAAATATATGAAAATTCTTTCACCTATCAAATACGAATATGGCAATCTGAAAATAGGTGGAGGCGGCTTTGTGACAGGTATCACTTTCCACCCCACCGACAGCAAAACACTTTATATACGCACCGACATCGGTGGCGTTTATCGCTATGACTTTGACAAAAACACATGGGTCTATCTGGCAAGCAAAGTTACCGCAGACGACCCTGCACAGACCTATCCCCTTGCAATAGCCCTTGACGAAAACGACCCGAATAAGCTGTTTTTCACCTGCGGAGATAAACGCTCAAATTATCTCTGCATATCTGATGACAATGGAGAAAATATAATACAAAAGACACTGCCATGCAGCGTTCACGGAAACGAAGTTGGCAGAGCCACAGGTGACAGACTTATTTACAAAAACGGCAGGCTGTATTTTGGCTCTCAGACCGCAGGTATTATCTATTCTGAGGATATGGGCGAAAGCTGGCAAAGCATAGACCTGTTTGGTGAGAAAAACATCTCGCTTATATGGACAGACAGTGAGGGCAAACTTTTTATCGCAGGCTGTTCAGGTGAAGCAAACTCCCCTGACGGTGTAACAAGAGGTCACACTCTGTATTGCTCCACAGACGGCTTGAAAAGCTTCGTTCCCCTCACCGCCCCCGACCCTGTGAAATATGAAAACTCCTCCTATTATGGCTTCGTGCCACAGCGTATCACCAGCGACAGCAGATATATATACATCACTTTTGCTTCAAGCGGAGAAGTATTCTACGGTGGCATGGGTGCTTATGCTTGCGACACAGGCTCGCTTTCAGGCGGCAAGGTATACAGATACCGCATCGAAAATGGAGTGACTGTTTTTGACAAAGACATCACCCCCGAGGACCATATCCCATGCGGCTACAGCGGAATATGTTCCAACGGCAAAATGCTTTTGCTATCAACTGTCTGCCGAAAAAATGGCGGAGATATGATCTATACAAGCACCGACAGCGGTGAAAGCTGGAAGATAATAATGAATGGTCTTGAATATAGCCGCTTCGATTGGAATATCCCATACATGAAACCACGATACAACGGCGGCGGAAACTGTGTCCACTGGATAAGCGACATAAAGCTTTCACCTTTTGACAGCGACACAGCCTTGTTCAACACAGGAACAGGTCTGTTCATGATAACAGGTCTTGCAAGCGGAGATGTGCTTATCAAACCATTCTGCGAGGGCATCGAGGAAACTGTTCACCTTAATGTATACACCACTCCCCATGGCAGGAATCGCATTATAGATATCATTGGCGACCTTGGTGGCTTTGCCTTTGAAGATTATGACAGTGAGTGCGAAAATTCCTTTGCAAACGAAAATGGCGACCGCTACATCACCTGCCTTAATGCTGATCTCACCCTCAGCGACCCCGAATACATCGTCGCAACTCCCCGTGGCAACTGGACGGGCAAAACAAAAGGTGGTCTGATCTTATCCAAAGATTGCGGTTCAACGTGGGAAAGACTTCCCATGCCCCGTGGGCTTTCTGAGTTTATAGACCAAAAGCTTGACAACATCGAAAAGCCTAATGTAGACTCAGGTTGGACAGCGATATCTGCCGACGGCAAACGCATAATGTGGGCTGTTGCAGGCGGCAGAGGCTTTTCTAACAAGGCTGTCTGCTATACCGACGATGAGGGCAAAACATGGCAAAAGTCCATTTTTATGGACAGCAGCGGAAACTCAGCAGATGAACACAACGTAAAAATATTCTCGGACTATTACAACAGCGATCTTTTCTTCGCCATAGCAGAAAGAGAAAATCTGGGACTTTACATCAGCCGTGACAAAGGTGCGACCTTCAGAGAAGTGTCCATAAAAACGGACATAAAGTGTCCGCGATACGCTCACTATCAGCTTTCAAGACAGCCAGATAAAAGCGGAGTATTCTGGCTCGCAAACGGCATAAAAGGACTTTACCGCTTCGAGATAAAGAGTGACAGCGTGCAGATAAGCGATATTCTCCCTGAGGACAGGATTAACTGCATAGGCTTTGGAAAAGGGCTTGAGGAAACTCCTGCAATGTATGTCACAGGAAATATCAGTGGCGAATACGGCTTTTATATTTCTGATGATCTGGGCGAAAGCTTCGCACGTATAAATACCGATAGACAGCAATACGGCGTTATACACTCAATATGCGGAGATATGCGTGAACACGGTGTTTTCTGCCTTGCCACAGGCTCTCACGGTCTTATGTTCGGCAGACAAAAAAGCCTTGCAAAGCCGTGAAAAATGTGGTATAATCAAAATAACATAATTGAAAGGAAGTTCAATATGACCTATAAGGAAGAATTTATAAAATTTATGGTAGACAGCGGAGTTCTCACATTTGGTGATTTCACTCTTAAAAGTGGCAGAAAAGCTCCGTATTTCATCAACTGCGGAAACTATAAAACAGGCGAACAGCTTGCAAAGCTGGGCGGCTTTTACGCTGATTGCATAGCTGACAACAAAATACCTGTTGAAACACTTTTCGGACCTGCATATAAGGGTATCCCTCTTGCTGTTTCAGCCGTTATCGCACTTGCAACAAAGTATGGCATTGACGTTTCTTACTGCTTTGACAGAAAGGAAGCTAAGGATCACGGCGAGGGCGGAATGTTCGTTGGAAAGAAGCTTGCAGACGGAGAAAAGGTAATAATCATCGACGATGTTATGACATCAGGCAAGGCTCTCAGAGAGTCAATGCCAAAGCTCAAAAGTGCTGCAGACGTAAACGTAACAGGCATGGTGATAACAGTTGACAGAATGGAAAAAGCACTTGACACCGACCTTTCAGCCGTTGAACAGGCTTATAAAGACTTTGGCGTAAAGGTATACTCTATCGTAAACATCAACGATATTATCAAGGCTATTCAGGACGGCATTGTTGAGGGCAAAGAGTATCTTGACAAAATGCTGGAATACCGTGCAGCATACGGAGTTGACCACGAATAATAAGCCTGCTTTGAGAAAAATTTAAGGTCATTTTAAAGTTACAAATTGAAACAATTTGTAACAGTATTGTAGTGAAATGTAACTTGTCTGTTCTTGAAGTTACAGCCCCTAAAGGCTATAATATGTAATGTAGAACAGAGAAAGAAAAAAGAATGTAAACACTAAGATCAAACTCTTAGCTCGTTTCATCCTCTCCAAAATTTTTACACAAGCAAAGGGCAGCCAATGGGTTGCCTTTTTGTTTTGTCGAAATGAGCAGGATAAATGTAAAAAAAGTGTTAAGTGCTTGACAAGTGACGTATATAATGGTATAATAATAAAGCTGATTTGTTCAGCATATTGATAAATACTACATAGAACTACTGTCTAAACTGAAATGATGGGCTTCTATGAGTCATAATTTTAGTTTGGAAGGAGGAAGTCAAATGAGAGAAGGAATTCACCCAAAGTATGAGGAAACAACAATTACTTGCGCATGCGGTAATGTTATCCATACTCGTTCTACAAAGAAGGATATCAAGGTTGAAATTTGTTCTAAGTGCCACCCATTCTACACAGGTAAGCAGAAGCTCGTAGATACAGGCGGACGTGTTGACAGATTCAAGAAGAGATTTAATCTTGACTAATTTTCAAAGGGAACGGATAATTCCGTTCCTTTTTTCTTTTATATGAGGAAACCAAATGGGATATACAACAATCTATGAGGAAGCTCAGGCGAGCTTTACGGAGAAAAAATCCGAATTTATCGGGCATATCGCACCTGTCAGCACCGCTGATGAGGCTGTCGCATTTATAAACAGAATAAAAGCCGAAAACCGCAAGGCTAGGCACAACGTCTATGCCTATGTGGTGAGAGAGGGCAACGTTTCGCGATACAGCGACGACGGCGAGCCACAGGGTACAGGCGGAGTGCCTGTGCTTGATGTAATAAACAAATCCGGGCTTACAGACGTTTGTGTGGTGGTGACACGATATTTCGGTGGAATACTTTTAGGGGCAAGCGGTCTTACAAGAGCCTATTCTCAGGGTTGTTCAATGGCGGTGAACGCTGCAAGAAAAATGAAAATGTGTGAGTGTTCAAGAATATCCTTTTCCTGCGACTATACACTTTATGGCAAAGTCAGCTATGCGCTGCCTGAATATGGCGTGATAATGGAAAAAGAGGACTTCGCCGATTCTGTAAACCTTGCGTTTCTTGTGAAGTCTGAATTTTCAGACAAGCTGAAAAAACAGCTTACGGATATATCCTGCGGCAAGCTTGAATTGTCAGAAGAAACAAATCTTCTTGCTGATTTCGCGTGAAATTTGTGCGACTATACAAAAACATTCAGCCTTTATGTAAAAATAAAGGCTTTTTTGAACTATTATAGTATATATTATATAGAGTTAGTATGTTTTATATACTGTAAGGGGGAATTTTTGTGCTGCCGAGAGAACAAACCGAGTTGTTTGAAAAACAATTTCTGAGCGAAAACGCCTGCTTGTCTGTTGATTCAAAAGGGCGTAAAGAGCCTTGCGAACCTTGTCCGCTGAGGACGTGTTTCCAGCGTGACCGTGACAGGATACTTCACTGCAACTCTTTCAGACGGCTGAAGCATAAAACTCAAGTCTATCTGTCCCCTGCAGGCGACCATTATAGAACACGACTTACTCATACCCTTGAGGTAAGTCAGATCGCACGAACTATCTCACGGGCTTTGCGGCTCAACGAAGATCTCACCGAAGCCATCGCACTGGGTCATGACCTTGGTCATACGCCTTTTGGTCATGCAGGAGAAAGGGCTCTCAACGAGCTTAGCCCTGACGGCTTTCACCACTATGAGCAAAGCCTACGTGTAGTGGATATTTTGGAAAAAGACGGCAAGGGTCTTGACCTCACAGAAGAAGTCCGTGACGGAATATTAAAGCACACTAACATGATAGCCGACACGAAAGAGGGCTATGTTGTGCGATTTGCAGACGTTATCGCCTATATAAATCACGATATCGACGATTCCGTCCGTGCAGGCATTATGACCGAGGAGGATATCCCGAAAAACATCACAAAGGTTCTTGGCGGATCCAAGTCTAAGAGGATAACCACTCTTGTGACCTCGCTTATAAAGGGCGGAGCTGAAAACCTGCATATGGACGACGAAGTGAGTGACGCCTACACTGCACTGCATAGATTTATGTTTGACTTTGTGTACACAAATCCAAAGTGCAAATCAGAAGAAGTCAAGGCTAAAGACATGATAGCAAAGCTCTATGACTACTATGTTCATCATATAGAAAAGCTGCCTGCCTTTTATATGAATCTCGCCTATCAGTTCGGAATTGACCGTGCTATCTGCGATTACATATCAGGCATGACAGACGGCTTTGCTATTGAGACCTTTAAAAATCTGTTTATCCCATTGGGGTGGACAAAGTATTAGCGCATACCCAAGGAGGAAGAAATTTGCCGCTGCCTATAGATTTTATAGAAAGACTTAAAGCTGCCAACCCTATCGCAGAGGTCATGAGCAGCTATGTCACCCTCAAAAGAACAGGCAGAGATTATGTTTGCCTCTGCCCTTTTCACAACGAAAAAACCCCGTCCTGCCATATTCACCCTGACAAAGAGTATTTTCACTGCTTTGGCTGCGGAGCAGGCGGAGATGTTATCACTTTTACAATGAAGTACAATAATCTGGACTATTGGGAAGCTGTCAAGCTCCTTGCAGAACGTGGCGGAGTGCCGCTTCCGGAGGATAACGGCTATGACAGCAAGCGCACCGATACCAGAAAGCGCTTCTATGAAATGAATAAAACAGCCGCAAGGTTTTTCTATCATCAGCTAAAGACACCACAGGGCAAGGAATGTCTTGACTATCTTATAAACAAACGTAAGCTCAGTATTGAAACCATAAAGAAATATGGAATGGGCTTTGCTCCAAACAGTTGGTCTGCCTTGAAAAGCTATATGCTCTCTGAGGGCTTCACCGAGGAAGAGTTGGAGCAAGGCTCGCTTATCTCACGTTCGCAGAAGAATACCCGAAATACGTTCGATTTCTTCGTAAATCGTGCAATGTTCCCTTTTATCGACCTTGCAGGTCATATAGTGGGCTTTGGCGGAAGAGCGCTCACACCTGACGATAAGAGAAAATACCTTAACTCAAAAGATACCCTTGTGTATTCAAAAAACAGATTTCTTTTCTCCATGAACTTCGCCAAAAACGCCGCAGTAAAAGATAAGACCATTCTTCTGTGCGAGGGTAACCTTGACGTTATTTCCCTTAATCAGGCAGGCTTTGAGAATGCCGTAGCTTCCTGCGGAACTGCGCTCACCCCTGAACAGGCGAAGATAATATCCAACTATGCAGACAACGTTGTCATATGCTATGACGCAGACGGCGCAGGTCAGAAAGCCACAACGAGAGCAATAAAAATTCTCGGTGAAACCGGTCTTAAGACCACCGTTATCAAAATGAACGGTGCAAAAGACCCTGATGAGTACATAAACAAATTCGGGGCAGACCACTTTCGCCATTTGCTGAAAAAATCAGACGGTGCAATAGAGTTTGAGCTAGAAAAATGCAAAGACGGCATTGATATGGACACTGATATAGGCAGGATAGATTATCTCAAAAAAGCCTATAAAGTCCTTGCGGATATAAGCTCCCCTACTGAGCGTGAGATATACGCAAAAAAGGTGGCGGCTGAACAGAATGTGAGCATCACAACTGTTAAAGCAGAACTTAATGCTATACTTAAAAACCGTCGCTATCAGTATAGCAAAAAGGAATGGACTCGCACTATAACCTTCGCTGATAAGCGTGACACTATAAACCCCGAAGCCAATGAACACAGACGAGAATCCGCCGCCGAAGCGGGTATCATATATTATCTCTACAATAATCATGACGCCTGCGGAGATGTTCTCAAAAGGCTTCCGCCCGACAAATTCGTTACCAGCTTCAATAGGCGTGTTTACGAAAGCCTGACGAGCAAGATAACCGATTTGCAGGATTGCTCTGTATCATCTTTTAATGGTGAATTTTCACCCGAGGAAGTGGGTAAGATAACGGAGATACTGGAAAAATACAGCGAACTGGGCATTGACGCCAAGGTCGCTGAGGATTATATAAATGTGCTTTTAAACTACAAGCCGAAGGAGAAACAGGAGGATATATCCGACGATGACTTCTTCAAAAAGTTTGAAGAAATGCGCAAAAAGAATTAGCAAAGATCAACCGATGTAAAAATTGAGATTGGAGTGTTTGAAATGACAGACAAGAAACAGATACTTGATAACCTTATGGAACACGGCAAAACTACAGGCAAGCTCACTACAAAAGAGATAACTGACGCTCTTGAAAAGCTCGACTATGACGTCGAGCAAATGGACAGCTTCTATGATAGCTGTGCCGCAAATAACATTGAGATAATTGATGATATCATCACCGACGACAGCCTTGACATGGTAAACCCGGAAGACGATCTGGATCAGGACGGCGTTGATATTTCCCTTTCAACTGACGGGATCGCTATCGACGACCCGGTTAAGATCTACCTTAAGGAAATAGGCAGAGTGCCGCTTCTTACCTCCGAGGAGGAGATACAGCTTGCAGAAAAGATGTCTAGCGGCAATGAAAAGGACGCTAAAAAAGCAAGAAAAAGACTTGCAGAAGCAAACCTCAGACTTGTTGTTTCTATCGCAAAGAAATATGTGGGCAGAGGAATGAGCTTCCTTGACCTTATCCAGGAAGGCAACATGGGTCTTATCAAAGCCGTTGAAAAATTCGACTATACAAAGGGCTTCAAATTCTCCACATATGCCACATGGTGGATAAGACAGGCTATAACAAGAGCGATCGCCGATCAGGCAAGAACTATCAGAATACCTGTACACATGGTAGAAACTATCACAAAGGTAAAGAAAGTATCCTCACAGCTTCTCCACAAGAACGGTCATGATCCGTCACCTGAGGAAATAGCAAAAGAGCTTGATATGAGCGTTGAAAGAGTAAGAGAGATAATGCGTATCGCTCAGGACCCTGTTTCTCTTGAAACACCTATCGGCGAGGAGGAGGACTCACATCTTGGCGACTTTATCCCAGATGATGACGCTCCGGCTCCGGCAGAAGCCGCTTCACTTGTGCTTCTTAAAGAGCAGATAAATCAGGTGCTTTCCACTCTTACAGAGAGAGAAGAGAAGGTGCTCAGACTTCGTTTCGGTCTTGAGGACGGACGTTCAAGAACTCTTGAAGAAGTAGGTCAGCAGTTCAACGTTACCCGTGAGAGAATACGTCAGATAGAGGCAAAGGCTCTCAGAAAGCTCCGTCACCCTAACAGGAGCAACAAGGTAAGAGATTATCTTGACTAAGTTTCGGAGGAAATAAATGTTTATAACACTTGAGGCGGATTACGCAGTAAGAATAGTATCCGTTCTATGCCGCGAAAAAGACAAAATGGACGCAAAGACCATTTCCAATGATGCCTGCGTTACACTTCGATTTGCGCTGAAGATACTGAGAAAGCTTGTTGCGGCTGATATAGTGAAGTCATATAAAGGCACGCAGGGGGGCTATATCATAAATAAAGACCCTGCACAGCTTACCCTGAAAGACGTTCTTGAAGCCATAGAGGGTACATATTATTTTTCAAGATGTCTTTCCCCAGACTGCACCTGCAACAGAGGTGCAGACGGTATCTGCTGTTATCAGAAGGCTTTTAACGAGATATCTGAAATGGTAAGGAACAAGCTTGACACATATACCTTTGCGGAGCTTATCGCAAATTCTGAGGAATTTAACCGAGAGGATACTGCTAATGAAACGCAGCAAGAAATTCAAGCTTGACAAGGAAGCAATAAACAAAATAGACAGCGAGTATGACGATCGTGACCTTTCAAACTACACAAATTACGAGGTCTACGAGGAAGAAAAGCCGCGTCACAGATTTCTGAAAAAGCTCGTAAAACGGCTGATAATACTGTGTGCAGTTGTGCTTGTGATAAACCTTGCGGTGCTTTTGTATACTGGCAGACTGTGGTTCAATGAGCCGAAAAAGCGTGACTATCCAATAAGAGGACCTGTTGTAACAGAGTCAATGGGCGAGATACGCTGGAAGAGTTTTGCTAAGCAGAATATCCAGACCGCCTATATAAGAGCCACCAAAGGCACTACCTTTGAGGACGGTGCGTTCCGTGACAACTGGAACGGCTCAAAGGACACTGATATATCAGTTGGAGCATATCATGTGCTTGAGCTTGATACTGACGGCACTGAGCAGGCAGAGCATTTCATAAATGCTGTGGGCGAGGATCTAAGCGGCAGGCTTATCCCTGCAGTGGAGGTAAGACTGAGAGGACTTTACAGACTTTTGCCCCCTGACTATTATGAAGCCGCAGATAACCTTGCAGACTTCTGCGACAGGATAGAAAAGCAATACGGCGTAAGACCTGTCATATACTGCACAGAACGGACGTACAAAAACATCGTTGCTTCAGACAGCAGATTTAACAAGGACAAGATATGGTATGAGAGCCTGTTTTCAAAGCCTGACGAGGATATGGATTGGACGTTTTGGACTTATACCAACCGTGTAAAATTCTCATTCTATGAAAGCGGCGAATATCTCCACATGACGGTATTTAATGGCAGCGAAGATGATTTCAAAAAGCTTATAATATAAAAAAGCGTGTATGTTTTTTTGCATACACGCTTTTTCTATCACATAAAATAAAAACAGGACAAACACTTTCATGTCCGTCCTGTCTGTTTCATAATATTACTACAAATATGTAATTACTTAGCTTCACCCTTGAGCTCTGCCATACAAGCTGCACAAATTGTCTTGCCCTTGTATTCAACGCACTCTTCACCGCTTCCGCAGAAGATACAAGTTCTCTGGAACTTCTTCAGAATGATCTTGTCATCATCTGTATAGATCTCGATAGCGTCCTTAACAGCAAGGTCGTAGGTTCTTCTGAGCTCGATAGGAAGTACTATTCTTCCAAGCTCGTCAACTTTTCTTACAATTCCTGTAGATTTCATAAAATCAATCCCCTTTAAATTAATTTGAAACACAAAAATAGTATTTCATTTAACATAAATCTTATGATAAACATATTATAACAAACATAATTACATTTGTCAAGCGTTATCACCAAAATTTCACACTTATTGTCAAAGTTTTTTATATATTAACTTGATATGAATACTAATTGAAAGGAGTGTTAATTATATTAAGCGTAATAATTGTGATATTGTCCCTATCCGCCTTGTTATGCGGTTTTCTTAAAGGCGACATGACAGCAGTATCAGTGGCTTCTCTTGAAGGCTGTAACAAAGCGGTGGAGCTTGTCATATACTTGAGTGGCTCGATGTGTCTTTGGGGCGGACTTATGAAGATATGTGAAAAGGCTGGCATAACAGCGGTCATTGCCCGTATGCTATCCCCTGTCACAAGGCTACTATTCAGAGATGCCGCACACTGCCCCGAGGTCATGAATGCCGTGACAATGAACCTGACCGCAAACCTTTTAGGATTAGGCAATGCCGCCACACCCTCAGGCATAGCCGCCGTGAAAGCCATGCAGAAGCTTCCGCCTGCGGCACGAAAGAAGTGCATTTCTATGCTTGTGGTGCTTAACACAGCTTCCATTCAGCTTATTCCCTCCACCATTGCGGCAATGCGCCTTGAACACGGTGCAGTATCCCCCTTTGACGTAACGCCTGCTATCATTTTCTCCTCCCTTATCTCCGTGACCGCAGGCTGTCTTATGGTCTATGCCCTCAACCTCAGAAAGGACGAACGCCATGAATTTCGGTGACATTTTCGTGCCTGCGCTTATGGTTTTTATACTTTGCTATGGGCTTGTGAAAAAGGTGGATATAGTGAATGTGTTCTGCGAGGGTGCAACTGAAAACCTCAAAATCGCCGTGGGGCTGATACCAATGCTCATTCTGCTTATGACAGCAGTGGGAATGTTCACCTCGTCAGGTGCGGCTGATATTATAGCAAAACTGCTCCGACCTGTGACCACTTTTCTAGGCTTTCCAGAAGAGTGCATACCCCTTGCCATAGTCAGACCCATTTCAGGGAGCGGCGCACTCGCCTGCCTTGAAACCATTCTTTCAAGCGTTTCCCCTGACAGCTACAGTGGACGTGTGGCAAGCGTTTTAATGGGGTCAACGGAAACGACATTCTACACCATAGCAGTATATTTTTCAGCCATAAAACAAAAGGCTTATCCCTCGGTATTTGCGGCGGCGTGCCTTTCAGACCTTATGGGATTTGTGTTCTCTGCACTGGCTGTAAGGCTGTTTTTCTCATAAAACGCAGGAATAAATTTCACATATCGGTACATAATAGACCTATCACAAATATACGGAGGTCTTACCAATGAAAGATATGTTTTGTTTCCAGTGTCAGCAGACTGCACACAACACAGGCTGTGACGGAAAAGTAGGCGTATGCGGCAAAAAAGCCGACACAGCAGTTTATCAAGACGAGCTTATCGGTGCACTTATCGCCCTTGCAAACGCCGCAGAAAATGGCTCGTCAACTGAAAAAACAGATATGCTCATACTCAAAGGGCTTTTTACGACTATCACGAACGTGAACTTCAATAATGTCACCATAAAACAGCTCACAGAGGAGATACACATTGAGCGAAACCGCATCAACTCTCAGAAGTTTGATGACTACGACATGAAAAAACTGTGGAACGATCATGAGGATATCCGCTCGCTGAAATCACTTATCCTCTTCGGAATAAAGGGTATGGCGGCGTATGCTTATCACGCACAGGCACTTGGCAAAACTGACAGCGAGGTGACAAGCTTTTTCTACAAGGCTCTGCGTGCCATAGGCAGTGAGAACGACCCTGAAAAGCTGTTGGGGCTGGTGCTTGAAACAGGTAATGTGAACCTGAAATGTATGGCGCTTCTCGATGCCGCAAACACTGACGCATACGGAGACCCTGTCCCTACAGAAGTTCCACTGACCATTGAAAAAGGGCCTTTTATCGTCGTGAGCGGTCATGACCTGCACGATATGAAACTTCTCCTTGAGCAGACCAAAGATAAAGGAGTGAATATCTACACTCACAGTGAAATGCTCCCTGCCCATGGTTATCCAAAGCTCAAAGCCTATCCGCAACTAAAGGGCAATTTCGGCACAGGCTGGCAAAATCAGCAGTCGGAATTTCACAATATCCCTGCACCGATACTTTTCACAACAAACTGCATAATGCCTGTCCGTCAAAGCTACTGCGACAGAGTTTTCACCACCTCTATCGTGTCATATCCTGAGCTTGTGCACATTGGCGACGACAAGGATTTTACGCCTGTTATAGAAAAAGCCATTGAGTGCGGCGGCTATGATGAGGACAAAGAAATGACAGGCATGAACGGCGGTCACACAGTAACAACAGGCTTTGCACACAACGCAGTGCTGTCAAATGCCGAAAAGATAATAAGCCTTGTGAAAGAGGGCAGAATAAAGCACTTCTTCCTCATAGGCGGCTGTGACGGTGCGTCACCGAGCAGAAGTTACTATTCCGACCTTGCAAGGCTTACGCCGCCTGACAGCCTTATCCTCACTCTTGCCTGCGGAAAATACCGCATAAACGATATGGATCTTGGCACTATCGACGGCATACCAAGGATACTTGACTGCGGACAGTGCAATGACGCATACTCAGCCATAAAGATAGCCCTTGCACTCGCCGAGGCGTTCGACTGCGGAGTGAACGATCTGCCGCTGACACTTGTGCTTTCATGGTATGAGCAAAAGGCAGTGTGCATACTTCTCACCCTGCTTTCATTGGGCATAAAGAACATCTACCTCGGACCGACCCTCCCTGCATTCGTTTCAAAGGGCGTGCTTGACGTTTTGGTGGATAAGTTCCAGCTTACACCTATCAGCACACCAGAGGAAGATATAAAGAAAATACTCGGCTAAATTTTCGCAGGAGCGTGATTTTTACGTTCCTGCTGAGAGTGCTGAAAAAAAACAAGCAAGCGGGACGTCGAGGGCGCCGTCCCCTACAAATGACGTAGCTATTTTATGTAGGGGCAACCTTTGGTCGCTCGCTAACTATTGGGCTTTTCAACAAATTGGCAGGAGCGTGATAATACGTTCCTGCTTTTTTGTCGTAAAAAAATCTTCTTCATTTCTTGTATAGGAGAATAAAATATGATATAATCATATTAAAGAAAAAACAAAAAAATCGGAGGTACATAAAATGTCTGAAATAAAATGTCCCCACTGCGGAGAAGTATTCAAAGTTGATGAACAGGGCTATGCAGCTATCGTGGCACAGGTAAAAACTGCGGAGTTTGATAAAGAGCTTGACAAGCGTGTGGCTGATGAAAAAGACAAGGCTTTGAAACTTGCTAAGCTTGATTTTGACAGCAAGTATACAAAGGCTGTCAATGATAAGGATATGGAGATACAAAAGCTGAAAGCGGCTGCGGCTAACGGTGAGAGTGAAAAGACACTTGCAGTCACAAAGGCGCAGGAAAGCACAAGAGCCGAGTATGAAAAAACGCTTGAGCAGCTAAAGAAGCAGATAAGTCAAAACGAAAAGCTTATCGCACAGCTTACCGCTCAGACCAAATCTATGACCACAGAAAAAGAACTTGCCATATCAATGGCTGTGGAGAAAGCAAGATCGCAATTCAAAAGCGAAAAGGATAAGCTCAGGCAGGAGATATCTCAGCGTGATATGCAGATACAGCAGCTCAATTCTGAGCATACTCTGCAAATGCAAAAGTCAGAAAATGAATATAAAGCGGAGATAACACGTCTTGAAACGGATATCAAAAATAAGGATACTGAAAAGGCTTTGGAGCTTACCACTGCACTTTCAAAAGTGGAAAGTGAGAAAAATTCCACTATCGCAGAGCTTAATGCACAGATAAAAAGTAAGGACGAAGCTATCGCATACTACAAAGACCTAAAAAGCCGTCTGTCTACAAAAATGGTGGGCGAGAGCCTTGAACAGCACTGCATGAACGAGTTCAACAAGATAAGAGCTACCGCATTCAGAAACGCTTATTTTGACAAGGATAACGACGCAAGCTCAGGAAGCAAGGGCGACTTTATCTACCGTGAATGTGATGAAAACGGTGTGGAGATAATATCCATAATGTTTGAAATGAAAAACGAGCAGGACACCACCTCCACCAAGAAAAAGAACGAGCATTTCTTCAAAGAGCTTGACAAGGACAGGCGTGAGAAAAATTGCGAATACGCCGTACTTGTTTCACTTCTGGAAAGCGACAGCGAGCTTTATAACGCAGGCATAACAGATGTTTCATATGCTTATGATAAAATGTATGTAGTCAGACCTCAGTGCTTTATACCGATAATCACCATACTGAGAAATGCCGCCATGAATACCCTTTCCTATAAGGAAGAGCTTGAAAAGGTGCGCAACGAGAATATCGACATCACAATGTTTGAGCAAAACATCAACACTTTCAAGGAGGGCTTTGCCCGAAACTATGAACTTGCAAGCAGACGTTTTGGCGAAGCTATCACAGAAATAGACAAGTCTATAGCACATCTCACAAAGATAAAAGAAAATCTTATTTCATCAGAAAACAATCTGCGCCTTGCTAATAAAAAGGCTGACGCTCTCACTATCAAGAGCCTTACCAAAAATAACCCTACCATGCAGAAAAAATTTGCCGAGCTTAAAGGAGAATAATTGCTGAATATGAAAGGAGTGGCAAAGCCATGAAAAAAGATATCAGAAAAGACATTTTCACAATTATCGCCGTGACTGTCGCCGCCTTTCTAATGGCGCTAAACACAAAGACCTTTGTAAACACAGGCGGTCTTTACCCAGGCGGAATGACAGGAATGTCCATACTCATACAGCGTGCAGTGAAACAGCTTGCAGGGATAATGCTTCCGTTCAGCATCATAAACATAACTCTGAACATAATCCCCGTGTATATCGGTTTCAGATTTATCGGCAAAAAGTTCACGGCTTTTTCCTGCGTGATGATACTGCTCAACAGCTTTTTCACCGACCTTATCCCCGACCACATAATCACCCAGGACGTGCTTCTCATAAGCATCTTTGGAGGAATGATAAACGGCGTTGCCATTAGCCTCTGCCTTAATCGTGGTGCAACATCAGGTGGAACGGACTTTATATCCATTTATCTTTCAGAAAAAAGCAATATGGACACCTTCAATGTTATACTTGGCTTCAATGCGGTCATATTGTGCGTTGCAGGCTTTATGTTCGGCTGGGACAAAGCACTGTATTCTATCATCTTTCAATATGCTTCAACAACCGTTTTGCATATGCTCTACAAAAAATTCCAGCAAAGCACCTTGCTTATCGTAACAAACAAGCCCAAAGAGATAGCAGACGCTATTTATGCAGTGAGCCAGCATGGTGCGACCATACTTGACGGCGAGGGGTCTTATGAGCACTGCGAAAGACAGATCGTCTATTCAGTAGTATCAGCGGCACAGACCAAAAAGGTCATACACGCTGTAAAAGAAGCCGATCCGAAAGCCTTCATAAACGAAGTAAAAACACAAAAACTCTCAGGAAGGTTTTATCTGCCAAAAGAGAGCTGATACAGAAGCGGGCTGAAAAAGGTCCGCTTTTTATTAAAAAAAATCTTGTTCAACCCTTGTACTTTGTGAAAAAATATGATATACTATTAATATATATAAAATCATCTGTATTTGTTTTGTTTTTTTCATTACATTTACAGAAATTATCGAAAGGGTGTGAACTATGCTTGACAGTATCGCTTATGTTATAAACGCTATTTGGGGCGTTTTTACATCAATAGGTCTTAATGACATTGTCGATATTGCTATCCTCTCCTTTCTGATATTCCACGGCATAAAGCTTATTCGCGAAACAAGGGCGCAGCAGCTCACAAAAGGTATCCTTATACTTATAGGCTGCTACCTGCTTGCAGTATTCTTTAATTTGCAAACTATCAGATTTTTGCTGAAGATCTGCTTCCAGTGGGGCTTCCTTGCTCTTATCATAATGTTTCAGCCTGAACTCAGACGTGTTCTTGAAAAGGTTGGACGAACAAGTCTGGGTGGCTTTAATTTCTTTAGCTCAAGTGACTCTGACGACAACACCGAACATTGGAAAAAAGCTATTGACGCTATATGTGATTCTGCCGCAAGTCTTTCTTCCACCAAAACAGGTGCGCTTATAATCTGTGAGAGAAAGACAAAGCTTGGTGAACAGATAGCTACAGGAACGATACTCAACTGCATACCGTCAACAGCGATATTCGGAAACATATTCTTCCCGAATACACCGCTCCATGATGGTGCTGTAATAATCAGAGACGGAATAATACTTGCGGCAGGCTGTTTCTTGCCAAGACCGCAGAAAGACGAACTTATAAACAAACAACTCGGTTCAAGACACCGTGCAGCTATCGGAATGAGCGAAAACTCTGACGCAATAGTCGTCGTGGTATCTGAAGAAACAGGCAACATCTCAGTTGCCGAAAACGGAGAGCTTACCAGAGGATATTCAAAGGACTCTCTGAAAAGACTTCTGGACAATCGTCTTTTGCCTGAAAAGGACGCTAATTCCATTAGAGAAAATTCTTTTGCAGGAAGGGTGATTTCAAAATGGAAAAAGTAAAAAAGGCTAAAAAGGAAAATCGCCATGGTGCAGACTTTGGTCTGAGAATACTTTCCATAATCATTGCTGTAATAATATGGTTTGCCCTTTCTATCACTCAATATCCTACAATAAACAAGACTATAACAAACGTTCCTGTTGTGTTCTCGCTTGACGGAACGCAGGCAAAAGAAAAAGGACTTTCCGCACTCAACTATAAGGATATCTCCGTAGACGTTGAGATAAAGGGCATGAACTATGAGATAGGCAGCTATACTGCCGCAGATCTTGTGGCAACTGTCAATCTTGATGACGTAACAAAAGAGGGTACCTACGACCTTGACATTGATGTCAAGTCATCACATTCCACCGACAAGGTAACTGTAGTTTCTGTCAACCCTGACACTGTTTCTGTGGAGTTTGACAGACTTACCACAAAGACTATCCCACTCACCGCAGAAGCCCCGCTCATAAGCGCTGAGGAGGGCTATATCCTTAAAGAAACTACCACATCGCCAAGCGAGATAACAGTTGAAGGTCCGAAAAATGACCTTGACAACATAAGCAAAGCAGTGGCACAGATCTCAAAATCAAAGAAAATATCCGAGGACACGACTATCAACACACAGGATATCGTATTCTATGACGATGACGACAACGTTGTTGATCCATCTAAAATAGAAGTCAAGGATACAAAGTCTGTCGATGTGAATTTTGTTATCTACAAGAAAAAGACAGCAAAGCTAAAGGTAGATATCTCTAATTGTACGGATAATTTTGATGTCAACTCCCTGCCACTGAAGCTTTCCGAGGAAGAGATATCTGTGGTATCGCCAAATCTTGACGACTCAGATACAGAAACGCTCACTATCGGCTCCATAAAACTTTCAGAGATAAACCTTGCAAAGGTGTTCAGCTTCAAGATCCCTCTCAACTCAGGTGAGATCAATATGAATGGCGATGAAAACGTTCGTGTATCCTTTGACTCAGAGGGATACACCTCGAAGGAGTTCACCATAACATCAGACCACATCATCGCAACGGGCAAGCCGTCAGGCAAGTCCACTGAGATAGAAACAAAAAAGCTCACAAACGTCAAGGTCTACGGTCCTGAAGATGTGATAAACAAGCTTAAGGACAGCGACTTATACGCTGAGGTCAATCTCAGCGACATAATTGACTCTGGTTCTTATGCTCGAGAGGCTATAATCTATTCACCGACCTACAACAACGTTTGGGGTTTTGGCAAAAACGAGATACAGATAGTTGTTTCAGACTAATAGAATTTTATCGGGACGATCTATTCGTCCCGATTTTTCGGTAAAAACGCAGGAGGATATATGCCAATAATAGTAAATCAAATAAGTTCCCCCCTTAACGCAACAGAGCAGGAAGTTATCTCCACCGCTCTGAAGAAGCTAGGCAGTGCCTCAAAACACGCCATAGACTGCGAGATACACAAAAGCTCTCTTGATGCACGAAAACGCAACGACATTCACTTTGTCCACTCAGTTTTCGTGACACTTGACAGTGCCGACCTTGAAAAGAAGCTTTGTGAGAAGAACACTTCCCTGACCTATGTTGAGCGCAGTGTTTACAAGCCTGTCATATCCACAGAAAAAGCAGAGGGCAAAGTTGTCATTGCAGGTTTTGGACCAGCGGGAATGTTCGCAGGGCTTGCCCTTGCCGAGCAGGGTTATAGACCGATTATTTTAGAGCGTGGCAGCTCAATGGAAAAACGTACTGCATCGGTACAGAAATTCTGGCTCACAGGCGAGCTTGACGCCAATTGCAACGTGCAATTCGGTGAAGGTGGTGCAGGCACATTTTCTGACGGCAAGCTCACCACACGAATAAAAGACCCTCTTTGCAGATATGTTCTTGAACGCTTCGTGGATTTCGGTGCGCCAAAAGAGATCCTCACAAAAGCTAAACCGCATATAGGCACTGACAATCTGCGAAATATCGTCACGGCTATCCGAAAAAGGATAATAGAGCTTGGGGGCGAGGTAAGATTTGACACTGCCCTCACTGATTTGTCTATCGCTAACGGCAAAGTGCAGACTATATCAGCAGGTGACAAAAACGAAAAAGTGTCTGCCCTTATACTTGCTATCGGTCATTCCGCAAGGGATACTTTTGAGCTTTTGCAGTGCAAAAACATCTTTCTGGAGCCTAAGCCGTTCTCTGTTGGCGCAAGAATAGAACATAAGCAAGCGGCTGTGGACGAAAGCTTATACGGTGACCATGCAGGCAATCCACTGCTTCCAAAGGGTGAATATCAGCTTTCATGGCGTGATAAAAACGGCAGAGGTGTTTACACTTTTTGTATGTGTCCGGGCGGTACAGTTGTGCCGTCGGCATCCGAAAGCGGAGGCACTGTCACAAATGGCATGAGCGAGTTTGCCCGTGACGGTGAAAACGCAAACGCTGCAGTTGTCGTGGCCGTTACCCCTGACGACTTTGGTCACTACCCGCTTGACGGAGTGGCTTTCGCACGATCTATAGAGCAAAAAGCTTATACTCTCACAGGCTCATATAAAGGCGCAGGCACGACAGTTGGCGGATTTCTTGATGGCAAGCCTGAAATAGCAGGCACAGTTTCACCCACCTACGCACTTGGCTGTAAGGCGACAGAGCTTCGTGATGTATTTCCTAAATTCGTGACTGATATGCTGGAGGGCGGCTTGCAGAATTTCTCACGAAAAATGAAATGCTTCGGCGATAAAGGTGCAATGCTCACCGCACCTGAAACCCGTACAAGCTCCCCTGTTCGCATTACACGAAACGCAGATATGGTATCTCTCTCAGTAGGAAATCTCTATCCATGCGGCGAGGGTGCAGGCTATGCAGGAGGCATAATGTCCGCCGCCGTTGACGGTCTTAAAGCCGCAATGCAGATAATGTCAAGACAAGCTCCTTACGATAAATAACAAAGACAAAGGTTGTATACTGTACGCTTTTTTGTACAGTATGCAACCTTTTTACTTTGTAGGGGACGGCGCCCCCGACGTCCCGTTTGCATTATTTGTCACCCTATAAACCAAAAAGGGACGGCAAAACCGTCCCTTAAATTTTTGGATATTAAAGCTCAACAGGCTCAAATCTGATACGGATATCAGGAAGCTTCTTGATCTCTGTGTAGCTGTTCATAAGTCCGTCCTCAATAGACAGATCATTCTCACCGCTTGCAGGAGGAGCAAAAAGTCTGAGAGTCAGATCAGCCTCACCCTCCAGCGGCTTCTCAAAGAAAGCTGCCATAAGGTCGATCGTCTTTGCCTCAGGTGACTTATAGAACCACTTGCCGTTTATCTCCATCATGATGTTTGAATCATCATCAAATGTAACCTCGCAGAAGTGTGGATTCTTTTCAAAGTGGAGAGGGATCTCAAGACCCTCAGCGTCCTCAGAACCGCCCCAACGAAGCGTGCATGGCAGTGTAACCTCGTCGCCTCTTGTCATTGCAGGCTTGAAGAAATCATCGTGGATAATCTCCTTGTATGTCTTCATAACAGGCTGCTCGATACCGCAGTCAGCATAGTTAGGGTCCTGAATTTCAAGACCAAGACGTCCTCTGTCTCTGAACTGATAGAAAGTAAATCCTGAGAACCAGTCCTCACCATCAGCCTTGAGCATATCGCAGAATTCCTTTACCATTGCTGCCTGATCGTATGGACCTGTAACATCACCGTCAGCGTTGAACTCGCTCATTACCATTGGCTTTGTAACGCCGCCGTTTATCTCCTTGAATCTCTCAAAAGAACGCTTTGTCATATTGTATATGTCCTTGACCTTGCTTCTGCTGTGGCTTGTGCCGCCTCTTTCAGCAACGTCATAAGGCCAACCCCAGTGAAGAGCCATGTACTTGTCAACAGACCAGATGTCTGTCTCCTTGACAGCCTGTGAAAACTCTGCTTCCTTTTCGATCTCCTTCTTATTAGGATCCTCAACTCCGCCGATACAAAGAATAGTAGAAACGTTTGGTGCATATTCCTTAAGTATCTTATTGAAACGGCAGTAGAAATCAGCAACTTCCTGATAAGTGCATCTCTTGTTGAATGAGAACCAGTTGCCTGTAGCTTCATGGTTTATTCTAAGAAGAAGTCTGCCGAAAGGTCTAAGATCATTTGCGATAGCGATAAGCTGTTCGTCTGAAACGTGTGGGTCAACTGTGAGTGTGAGTGTAACGTCCTGTCCATGACGTCTTACATCTCTCATGAAGGTAAAAGGCTCGCCCTCTGTGTTGCCCTCAAGACCGCCCTTGTATGTGAAATAATCATCATATGGATAATCCCATGCAAAAGAAACATCTGCGTCTTTCATTACCTCAGAAATTCTTCCAGGGAACTCCTTATCCAACGGATAGTAGCAGTACATAAGGCTTATGCTTCTGTGTGGTCTGCCCATTTTGTTGAGAATGTAATCCTGATTTACATACTCTCCACGCTCAGAGCCATCGCCCAAATCAACAGCACATTTTGCCTTACCCATATGCAATGAGTAGATCTTGTATTCGCTCATAAAATTTCCTCCTATTTTAAAGACAGGACTTCCCTGCCTATTCTGTTACTAAAAAAATTCGTTAATATCGTCCAACACCCTTGCAAGCTCAACTCTCGGCTCAACGCACATAAAATCCAGGCACTGCGGAATTATTTCACACATGGACTTGGTTTTAAGTTTACCACAATAAGCTCATAAAGTCAAGAACTGTGGCTCGGCTAACGTTATTAATGTAATTTACAATAAAAGCCGTCATGCCTAATATAATAAATTCATGTTTCATATTCTTATATTAAGTATAAAATCTTTTGATTTTAAGCCTTGGTTCACACAAAAACAATGTTAAAATCTTTATGTTCTAAAGAGTAGTATAGCAGAGCTTAATACAAATTTATAGTGAAATAAACAAATAAATAATGAATTTTCAGTGAATATAAAAAGCGAACAGGCATTCACCCGTTCGCTTTAATTGATATGATTAAATTACATCTCCGAGCTTGTGTCTGCACTGTTGACCGCACTCTCAGAAACCTCAGAACTATCCGCACTGCCTGCAAAAGCATTGCTATTTTTATTCTCTCCGTAGGTAGACATATACACCTTTGTGAATTGTATGTCCTCCCTAGGCTTCAGCGTCTCAGAGTCAGCCACATCAGTACCGCATATCTCGTCATAAATATCCAAGCCATCATAAACCTGACCGAAAACAGTATACTGCTGAGAGAAATTCAGCACACCGCCATATTTCTCAAAAGCATCGGTGATATCCTCAGGGATATTGTTGCTGTCTGCAAGCTTGCTGTCAAGCTCCGCCTGCTCCTCCTCGGTAAGGTCATAGTTATCAACAAAAAGAAGATAGCTGTTTGAAACCTTCTTCTTGCTGAACAAGTGACCTTGCTCCTGCGTGTATGCACAAAGCGCACCTTTTAAAGGCCACAGGTTTTTTGAATACTCCGCCTCGATAGTGGTGGTGTCAGTGTCAGAAGTTGTCTGACCGTCAGCCTGCTTTGTTCCGCCTATAAAATACACACCGTCCTGCACCATGCTCACATAAGTGCCGTCATAATAGCCCTTTTCCACAAGTCCAGTGAAAAACTTGCAATAGTTCGGTGCTTCATCAGGGAAAAGTACAGCCTTGAAAGTTCCCTTGTTTGTTTCAAAAACCACCACAGGGCTGTCATCGGCAGGTTCGTCCATCTGTATCACCTTTGCATCAGTATAGTCTATATCGTTCTTGCTGCTGCCAGTACAGGCGTAAAAGAGAACAAAGATTATAACAAAGCAAATTGCTATAAGTGAAAACTGAAAATACGTCTGAAACTGTTTTCTGCGGTATGGACCCAGATCCTGTTTATTTTTGCTCATTTAACGCTCCTTTACTTTTTCTTTATCTTTGTGCCCTGTCTTGTTTCCTCAACGATATAGCCAAGCTCGCCTATCTTATCTCTCAGCTCGTCAGCCTTAGCAAAGTCCTTTGCCTTTCTTGCAGCCTTACGCTCCTCAACAAGCACCTTGACCTCTTCAGGGATATCCTCTTCACCGTCAGCACTGAGCTTCTTTGCAGCTTCTATCAGACCAAGTGAAAGCACCTTGTCAAAATCCTCGATAAGGGCAAGCTTTGTTTCATTGTTAGTGTCAGCTTTAAGAACGTCATACAGAACAGTGATAGCATTTGAAGTGTTTATATCGTCATCAAGTGCCGCCTTGAAGCTGCCCTTGAACTTCTCAAAATCCTCAAGCTCCACCACCTCGTCAGGCTTCTTGTCAGCCATAAGCTGTGCTATCCTTGCAGTGAGCTTGTTGTATGCTGTCTTTGCATTGTCAAGGTTCTCATATGTGAAAACAAGTGACTTTCTGTAGTGTGACTGCAAGCAGAAAAATCTGTATACCAGTGGGTCATAGCCCTTTGACTCCAGCAGTGAAACAGTAAGGAACTCGCCCTTTGACTTTGACATCTTTCCGCTGTTTGTGTTAAGGTGCAGGATATGGAACCAGTAGTTGCACCATTTGTGACCAAGATAAGCCTCAGACTGTGCTATCTCGTTTGTGTGGTGTGGGAAAGCGTTGTCGATACCGCCGCAGTGAATATCAAGTCTTTCGCCAAGGTGCTTCATGGAGATACATGAACACTCGATATGCCAGCCAGGGTAGCCCACACCCCAAGGGGAATCCCATTTAAGCTCCTGATCATCGAACTTAGACTTTGTGAACCACAGTACAAAGTCAGCCTTGTTGCGCTTGTTTGTGTCCTCCTCAACGCCCTCACGAACGCCGACCTCAAGATCTTCCTCATTAAAGTTGTGGAAAACATAATACTCTTTCAGCTTTGAAGTATCAAAATAAATATTTCCACCTGCCTCATAAGCATAGCCCTTGTCCATAAGAGCAGATATCACCTTGATAAAATCACCAATACAGCCCGTTGCAGGCTCAACAACGTCAGGTCTTTTGATATTTAGCTTCTTGCAGTCCTCAAAGAAAGCGTCAGTGTAGAATTTTGCGATCTCCATAACAGTCTTATGCTCACGCTTTGCGCCCTTGAGCATTTTATCATCGCCTGTATCGCCGTCAGAAGTAAGATGACCAACGTCAGTGATGTTCATTACTCTCTTTACGTCATAACCGTCATAGCGGAGATACTTTTCCAAAACGTCCTCCATTATATAGCTTCTCAGATTGCCGATATGGGCATAGTGATAAACTGTAGGACCGCAGGTATACATTGACACCTTGCCCGGCTCGTTTGGTACAAATTTTTCGATCTTGTGAGTAAGCGTGTTATAAATGTTCATTTATCTTTACCTCTTTCCTTATATTTTACTGCTCTTTCTTTCCAATCTTTTCAAGCTCAGCCACTCTCTTTTCCAGCTTAGCTATCTGTATTCTTGTCTGGCAAAGCTCCTGAGCCACAGGATCAGGGATATGCACCTGATCGAGGTCGCAGGTGCGCTTCCCGTTCTGCTTAACTATCCTTGCAGGCACACCTACAGCCGTTGAATTTGCAGGCACAGGCTCAAGAACTACCGCATTTGCGGCTATCTTTGCATTGTCCCCCACAGTGAATGGTCCAAGCACCTTTGCACCGCAGCCTACCATAACATTGTTTCCAAGGGTCGGGTGTCTTTTACCGTGGTCTTTACCTGTTCCGCCAAGAGTACAGCCCTGATACAGCAGGCAGTAATCGCCTATCTCAGCGGTCTCGCCTATAACAACACCCGAACCGTGGTCGATAAGCAGACCCTTGCCTATCTTAGCACCTGGGTGTATCTCGATACCTGTCAACATTCTTGCAAACTGCGAAATACATCTTGCGATGACCTTGTGCTTGTGAACATAGAACCAGTGCGACACCCTGTAAAAAGCCACAGCGTGAAGCCCCGAATATGTGAGGATCTCCAGCGTGCTCGTCGCCGCAGGATCTCTGTCCTTTATAGTCTGAATATCATGCTTTATGTTTTCCAAAATCGTCATATCTATCTCTCCCTTTCTAAGAAAAAACCTCCGGAATGGCGTTTCACCACTCCGGAGGCAGATTATGATCTACGGTCCCACTCCGATTTTCTATACAAAATTTTGTACAGCTCAATATCTTTAACGCAGACCCTACGGAGAGGAATACTAAGCTTTCGCCGTTGTTCGCTCCCTGCTGTCAGCCGCACTTCACTGAAAGTCCTTGAAGCCTTGCACCAAACGGCTCCTCTCTGAAAATTACCTCACAGCTACTCTTGCTGATACGCATTTATATATTAAGTTATCATATGCCGCAACACGTCGTCAGGCCACATTATTTGCCCGAATCTATATACTTCCAGTATCCCTTGAGATAAACTGCGCCAGAAATGACTGTCAGCACAACAGCTATCCAAATGAGTATCTCGTTTACAAGGAATATCGGTGTTCCCCAAGTGAAATCAGGGCTTCCTTTTTCCGCAGGATTAACGATCTGCAAAACCATTATAGCAATAAGCGCCACCATGGTGAAAGCCGTTTTCAGCTTACCCCATATTCCTGCAGCGACCACAACGCCCTCGCTTGCCACAACAAGTCTAAGACCCGTTACCATAAACTCTCTTGCAAGTATCAGTACCACCGCAACAGGGTCTATCCAACGTTCAAATGTGAAGCAGATAAGCGCCGTCATAACAAGAAGCTTGTCTGCAAGGGGGTCAAGAAACTTTCCGAATGTAGTAACAAGATTGTGCTTTCTTGCTATCTTGCCGTCAAACCAGTCTGTGATAGACGCAGCTGCGAATACGATAAGTGCAAACACCATGTGATGCGGTATCTTGAAAAGCAGCACGAACAGCAGAAAAAATGGTATCAATATTACTCTAAGCACTGTAAGTTTATTTGGCAGGTTCATATCAAGTTCCTTTCATCTACATTTTTGAGCCGATAAGGTCATAATCCATAGTATCGTCAATTTTTACCTTGACATACTCGCCGACCCTAACTTTATCCTCGCTCAGGAAGAATATCTTTCCGTCTATCTCAGGTGCGTCCGCCTGACTTCTGCCGTAGTAACACTCGGCATATCTGTCAAAGCCCTCGCAAACCACCTCGACTTCGCTGTCGAGAGCAGCCTCATTAAGGCTGTCAGAAATAATCATCTGTTCTTCCATTATTATCTCCGCTCTGCGCTCTCTGTCCTTTAAAGGCACCTGATCTTCAAACTTCTCCGCAGGCGTACCCTCCTCAGGCGAGTAAGCAAAACAGCCGAGCCTTTCAAAGCGAATTTCCTTTACAAACTCGCAAAGCTCTTCAAACTGTTCCTCAGTTTCCCCTGGGAAGCCTGTGATAAGAGTTGTCCTCAGCGTAACGTTCGGTATCTTTTCTCTTATCTTCTTTATAAGTGCCGTAAGGGTCTCTCTGTCCCCATGGCGGTTCATTCTTTTAAGTATGGTCTTGTCGCAGTGCTGTATAGGCATATCAAGATACTTTACAAGCTTGTCCTCTTTAGCGATAACGTCCAGCAATTCGTCCGTTATCCTCTCAGGATAGCAATAAAGCGTTCTTATCCACTTGAAGCCGTCTATCTCACAAAGTGCCGTGAGCAATTCAGGGAGCATAGACTTGCCGTATATATCCTCGCCATAGCGTGTTGTATCCTGCGCCACAACTACAAGCTCCGTCACGCCGTTCTCAGCCAGCCATCTGGCTTCCTTGACGATATCCTCCATGCGTCTGCTTCTGTATTTTCCTCTTATAGACGGGATAGCGCAGTAAGTGCAGTTGTTGCTGCAACCCTCGGCTATCTTTATATACGCATAGAAAGGCTCAGTAGAAATAATTCTTCCGCCCTCCATTGAAAGCTCAGTTTTTGCGCCATAAGAACAGACCGCCTGCTTATCCAGCAGTATCTCTCTTATGATATCGCAAATTTTTCCGTTAGAGCCTATTCCCACAACAGCGTCAAGCTCAGGGATCTCCTTTTTCATTTCGTCACGGTATCTTTCAGCAAGACAGCCTGTAGCTATTACCGCCTTTATCCTGCCCTCCTGCTTGAGAGTACAGAACTCAAGTATAGTGTCTATAGCCTCCTGTTTAGCCGACTCGATAAATCCACAGGTATTTATAATGACCACATCAGAAAGGGCTGCGTCAGAAACTATCTGAAAACCCTCTTTGCGCAGATCATAGAGCATATGCTCAGCGTCCACCTGATTTTTAGGACATCCGAGAGAAACCATTCCCACTCTAGTTGCCATGAAAAAATCTCCAATCCTACACCGCCAACGGACGGCATAAAGTATCACAATAATCTATCTTATTATCTCACTTTTACACAGTTTTGTCAAGCCCTTTTAGTCACTATTGTATGACAAAAATCAAAATATTTATGAAATTTCCACAAAGCCAAAAGCATACAGAAAGTAAGTCCGGCATGATCCCAAAAGAAACCCCCGAAAGCTGCAACTTTCGGGGGTTTCTTTTGTGTGTCACTGTGAACACAATCAATCTCGTGGTTACCTATATTATACACCACGCAATTTATTTTGTCAAGCACTTTTGCACCGTCAGTTTTTCTTCTCAGGATATGTGACCGTTATCTCAGCCCCTGCTTCCTGCGACCAAACAACATAATCAAGCTTTCCTTCATCAATAAAAACAGTGAAATATGTATCCTTAAGCTCATCAGGAAGCTGTTCCTTTATCTTTTCTATGAACTTATCCGTCTCTGTGGAAATGTAGTTCATGTACTCAAACTTGTAGCTCTTGTCTTTTGAAAGCTCCGTGACCGCCTTTTCTGCCGCCTCATATACCGCCTGAGCGTTAGCCTCTGCCTTTTCCGAGTTTTTGTCAGTGATTATGCCGTCAGCGTAAGCCTGTGCCTTTGAGCCTGCAAAGCAAACTTTCCAATCATTGTCCTTGTCAAGCACCATAAGAATATACTGCGATGACGTGACCTCTCCCTCGGAACTGTCATAAGCTATGGTCACATAAAGCTCCGCCGCCTTTGAATACTCCTCCGAGATGTTCACCTTGTCGATAAAGCCGCACTTATCCTTGTCAAAGCTGTATCTTACTCCGCTTATCTGCTCGTCCTCACCGTATTCATTGTCGCCGCCCATGTTCTTTTTCATATATTCATAGTCAGCGGCATAATCGTCTGTCATAAGCTTAACCATTGATTGGTCAAACTCAGCGTTTGCGGCTTTAAGATACATTGCCGCAACGTCCTTTGCCTCTTCAAGCGGGTCAGCGGCTTCTTCGCTTTCCGTATCAGTTCCCTGCGTTGTCACAGCGTTCTCACTGCCCTGAACATTTTCCGCAGGCTGAGAGCTGTCTGTGCCGTCAAAGCTCAGCGAACAGCCTGTCATGATCCCCGCACTCAGTATAGCCGCCGCAAAAATGATCTTTTTCATTCTTTGCTCCTTTATTCGTCGCCGTACTCCTGTTTTATGTCAGCAAGCACCTCTTTTATTATGTCGTATGAATACCCCAAACGCACAAGGGCGTTTTTCACCTTTATGTCACCCTTTTCTCCGTCAAGATATCTGAGATACTTTCGCTCCACAAGTTCATACAGCCGCTCGTATGTACCCTCGCTGTATTCCTCCAGAGCCTCCTCTATTATAGGCTTCGTAAGCCCTTTCTGTCTCATCTGCTGATAAGCACGGTAATATCCGTATTTACGCACTTCCACATAAGTCCTCGCAAGCCCCTGAGCATACCGCCTGTCATTGACCGTCCCAAGCTCCAGCATCTTATCCATTACAGCGTCGCATATCTCCTCGCTGTAATTCTTTTCAAGCTTCTTGTAAAGCTCCACATAGGAATAGTCCCTGTAATCAAGGAGATACAAAGCCCTTTCCTTTGCCTTTCTGAACTCGTTGTCAAAAACTATCTTCTCCCAAGCAGACTCAGGCATATCAAGCCCTGCTCTCAGACCATAGGCAGACACTATCTCATAGTTGAGGAAAGCCGTTTCGCCCTCCTCAAACTCTATCATGTATGTGCTGCCCTTGTATTTTGAAACGCCCGTTATTTTAAGCATTTATCAGTCACCAAGCTCGCTTATGTCCACAGGAGCGAACTCCTCGAAGTCCTCCTCAGGCTTTGCCACAACAGACTTGTCGCTTGCCGCCTTGCGTATCTTCTTCTCAGGCTTGTCAGCAGCCATATCCTCATTTGCACTCTGAGCCGCCGCACCTGCGTTAGCCTTTTCTTCAAGCTTCTTGGCTTTTTTATCTTTCTGCGCCGCAAGCACAAGCTCCGCCTGATGTTCCTTTATCTTGGCTTCTATCTCGCCCATGATATCAGGATTGTTCAGCAGGAATTCCTTAGCGTTGTCACGTCCCTGACCAAGCTTCATATCATTGTAGCTGAACCAAGCTCCGCCCTTCTTCACCACATCAAGATCGACCGCCATGTCAAGCACCTCGCCCACACGGGAGATACCCTTGCCGTACATTATATCGAACTCGCACTCCTTGAACGGCGGTGCTACCTTGTTCTTTACCACCTTGCACTTTGTTCTGTTGCCAATGACCTCAGAGCCGTTCTTTATCTGCTCTCCACGTCTGACCTCTATTCTTACAGAAGCGTAGAACTTCAAAGCACGTCCGCCTGGAGTAGTTTCAGGGTTTCCGTACATAACACCTATCTTCTCACGGACCTGATTGATAAAGATAGCCGTTGTATTGGACTTTGCGATAACAGATGTGAGCTTTCTCATAGCCTGAGACATAAGTCTTGCAAGCTGACCAACGTGAGTGTCGCCCATTTCGCCGTCTATCTCAGATTTTGTTACCATTGCCGCAACAGAGTCGATAACGATACAATCAACAGCACCTGAACGAGCCAGAGCCTCGGCTATCTCCAAAGCCTGCTCACCGCTGTCAGGCTGAGAAACAAGCATATTGTCGATATCAACGCCAAGCTGACCTGCATAAACAGGATCAAGAGCATGCTCAACGTCGATAAAAGCTACCTCTCCGCCCATTTTCTGCGTTTCTGCGATAACATGAAGTGCGACCGTTGTCTTACCTGATGACTCAGGCCCGTATATCTCGATAATTCTTCCTCTCGGCACTCCTCCAATACCAAGCGCCATATCAAGTGTCATTGAGCCTGTCGGTATAGCCTCGATATCCATAGCCTTAGCCTCGCCAAGCTTCATGATTGCACCCTTGCCGAACTGCTTTTCAATATATGCTATCGCTGTGTCAAGAGCCTTTTTCTTTTCCTCTGCGTCAGTTATTTTTACTACCGTCTTAACGGCTTCTTTTTTCTTCTTGTCTATCGCCATTTTATATGACCTCCCTATCTTATCGGTGTTTTATCCGTATCTATATCATATCACACTAACTGTCCGTTTGTCTGTACAGTAACCGAGATTTATCTATCTGTACAAATTTTCGTACTATTTCTCATAAATGCCCGAAACACATCGGTAAACACCGCACAAGTCTTTCCTGCATCTCACGTTCTTAAAGCCGTGCTGTATCATCAGGCGCATTACTTCGTCCTCCTGACCGATACCGATCTCAAAGAGCATAACACCGCCGCTTTTAAGCTTTTTCTTCCACTTGCGAACTATCTCACGATAGAAGTCCAAGCCGTCCTCACCACCGAAAAGAGCCTCCGCAGGCTCAAAAGTGACCTCACGCTGTAAAGCGTCCATGTCCTCTGTTGTGAGATAAGGGGGATTGCACACTATAAGGTCAGCCTCAGGCATATCCTCCACAAGCTTTTCGTCTGTAACGTCGCCCATGACTATCTCAGCCCCCGAGCCGTTCAGACTTATATTCTCACGGAGATACTCTGCCGCCTTTTCAGACTTCTCCACACACACTGCCCGACCGCAGTCAAGCTTCCTTTCAAGGGTGATACCAATGCACCCCGAGCCTGAACAAAGGTCTATAACAGTGATATCCTTCTTGCCTGCAAACATCTTCAAAGCCGTGTCAACAATAGTTTCCGTGTCCTGACGTGGTATCAGCACACCCTCGCCCACCTTGAAAGGCAGACCATAAAACTCCCACTGTCCAAGGAGATACTGCAAAGGATAGCCCTCACAGCGACGTGTGACAATGTCGCTTATACGCTTTTCCTGCTCAGGAGTGATATCCTCCCCCTCAGCCACATCTTCAAACACCCATGTGACCTCGCAAGCAGCGTTCTCGCCAAGACCGCTCTCCTCAAGCAGTCCCACACATTTATCGAACAGTTCTTTCCTTACCATTTGTCATCTTCCTTATTTTCAGGTATACAAGCTTTCAGTGCCGCTATAGCACATTCTATCTGACTTTCATCAGGCTCGCTTGTAGTTATCCTCTGTATCCACAGACCCGGTGCAGAGATTATCTTAGTGAAAATATTGTCATATCTTCCCGCAAGCCTTATAAGCTCGTAAGCAATGCCCGTAACGATAGGCAGAAGCGCTATCTTTATAACAACTCTCAGCAAAATGCTTGCCCATGATACTCTGAATATTGTGTTTACAAAAATGCTTATGAACAGCACAAGGAAAATAAAGCTCGTTCCGCAACGAGGGTGAAAACGTGTGTATTTCTTCACGTTCTCAACCGTCAGCTCTTCTTCATGCTCATAGCAAGCGATAGTCTTGTGTTCAGCACCGTGATACTCATATGTCCGCCTTATATCCTTAGTAAGAGCAGTCAAAGCCGTGTAGCCTATGAATATAGCTATCTTCAAAATACCCTCGATAAGATTCTTTCCAAAAGCCGACAGGTCAATGAACTTGCTTATGAATTTAGACACCAGCGACGGCAGATACATAAACAGCAATATCGCCAGACCTACACCCAGCACCATTGATATCGCCGTGATGATAGGACCGAGCTTGTCCCCAAGCTTATCGTCCAGCCACTGTTCAAACTTGGTCTGCTCCTCCTCATCGTCCTCCGTCATCTGCTTCTCAGCCGACCTTGTAAGGCACTTGTAGCCGTCTATAAGAGAAGTAAGGAAGCTGAAAATGCCCCTCACAAAAGGCGTTTTCCTGTACCAAGGCGTATCTTTTCCGCCCTTTATAGCCCACTCCTCCAGGTCTATGGTGCCGTCAGGCAGTCGGCAAGCCATAGCCGCCTTGTGGATGCCACGCATCATAACGCCCTCAATAACAGCCTGTCCACCGATCTTTGACTTGAATTTTTCCTTGCTTTGTGCTTTACTGCTCATTTTCTTTCCTTTCAAGGCGGTGTGTGCGTCTACTGCACGTTGTCGTTGTTTTCGATAGGCTCAGAAGAAATAAGCTCCACGTCTACAGTCGCCTGATTGTCAGGCTTTTTCTTCTGCTCGATACAAGGGAGCGTTATCATCACTGTTGTACCTACTCCCTGCTCACTGTTTATCTCCAGCGTACCGCCATGCCGCTGAATGATCTCGTCTGCCACCGCAAGACCTATTCCCGAACCACGTCTTGTGTGGTTTGCCTTAAAGAATTTCGTCTTGACCTTTGGCAGGTCTTCCTTTGATATTCCCATGCCCGTGTCGGAAATGGAAATACATACCTCATTGTCCTCCTCATAAGCCTCCACCGATACAGTGTCGCCCTTGTTGGAGTATTTGATAGCGTTGTCCACAATATTTATGAACACCTGACGAAGCCTGTTCTTGTCGCCGTAAACAAACGGCAGCATTTTCGGCTCGTAGTAATTGAGTGTTATACCAAGCGCCTTCGCCCTCTCCTGATAGATAAGCACAGTTTCCCCAAGCTCCGCAAGAATATCTATAGTATCCATAATAAGCGTGAGTCTGTTGTCCTGTATCCTCGAAAAGTCAAGAAGCTCCTCAACCATTTGCGAAAGCCTCTCCGTCTCACTTGTGATGACCCTCATACCCTTCTTGAAGGTTTCCTTGTCCTCATACATACTGGTAACAGTTTCCGTCCAGCCCCTTATAGCGGTAAGCGGAGTTCTCAGCTCATGAGATACAGAAGATATGAACTCATTCTTCATCTGTTCTGTATTAGAAAGCTCCTGCGCCATGTAGTTGATAGAGTCGCAAAGCTCGCCAAGCTCGTCATTTCGTTTCTTTTCAAGACGTTCGCTGAAATCTCCCGTAGCATACCGCCTTGTTATGCTGTTTATGCTTCTTATAGGCAAAACAATAGATTTGATAAAAAACATTCCCGAGAAAAACATGAGCATTATGACAGCCACAACGATAGCCGTGATTATCATAGACATAATAAAGATCTGATGGTCGATATTTTTCATGGAAGACAACATTCTCAGGGCTTCATATTCGCTTCCCTTCGGAGATATAACTGACGTTATCGCCATGACCTTTTCCCCTGTTGACAGCTCATATATCTGTGTGCCTATTCCGGTGTCGGACTTCTTTGCGTCCTCATAATCGGTCATGTTGTCATTCTCCGAGGGAGAGAAGCCTGATGATGTAACATCGACCTCACCGTCGGTCTTGATAGCCATAAGCTCTATCTTGTCTTTCTCGTCATAGCTTTCCACAAGGGAGCGTATCTGAGAATTATAGTTAGTCTGCTCGTCACCTGAAGCGTTCACTACCGCCGTGGTGACTATCTTCATTTTAGATGTAAGATACTGCCTTGTGGAGCTGTAGTAATAATTCCTCACCACCACGATAAGCAGTATTTCAAGCACCACAAGTATTCCCACGACCACCCCGAGATTGTTCCTCAGCCAGTGCTGTGTGATACTGAGTCTGCCGCTTTTTCTTTTTTTTCCGCTCAACTGATAAAAACTCCGTTCATCATGTTTTCACAGCTCAGTTAGAGCCGCCTGCCCACTTGTAGCCAAAGCCCCATATAGTAAGGATATACTTAGGATTAGAAGGCTCGTCCTCTATCTTCATTCTTATTCTTCTGATATTCACGTCCACTATCTTATCGTCGCCGTAATAGCTCTCGCCCCATATGTGATTGAGTATACTTGAACGGTCAAGTGCAGTATTCTGATTTTTGAAGAAATACTCCATTATCTGATACTCCACCTGTGTAAGGTCTATCTGCTCACCGTTTTTGAAAACAGTTCTGCTCTTAAGATTAAGGGTAAATGGACCTGAAACTATCTGTGAAGCCTCCTCAGGCTTAGAGCCTGAACGATTTACACGCCTGCAAACAGCGTCAACTCTTGCAATAAGCTCAGAAATAGAGAACGGCTTTGTGATATAATCGTCAGCACCGCTCATAAGGCATGATATCTTATCCATTTCCTGTGATTTTGCCGAAAGCATGATAATGCCGATAGTGTTGCTTTTCTCTCTTATCTTCTTGCACACCTGCATTCCGTCGATGCCGGGCATCATAATATCAAGCAGAGCAACGTCAAAACCGCCGTCCTTTTCGTCATAGGCTTTGAGAGCGTCCTCACCGCAGTTTACGTCAACTACCTCATAACCGCTTCTTACAAGGTTTATGACCACAAATTCTCTAATTGAATCTTCGTCCTCGCAAACCAAAACTCTTTTCATTACATTTACTCCTCTCCAAGATCAGTTTATTATGTAAAAATTATTCTGAATTTCGTCAATAGTCGGTATGAGCTTTTCACGCCTGTCAAGAGGAAGCTTCACAAAATAATCAAGCTGACCCTTGCTGTCGATAAGCTCATATCCGTCAGAGATATAATCCTCCGAATCATTCTTTGAAGACACAGCAATACGCATTATCTCCTCGTTGCTCTCGTTTATATCTCCTGTGTATTTATAGAAAACAAGCTCGTTTGTGTCGCTGTCCTTTTTCACCGTAACAGAACTGTTCCAGCGTTTTGGGAACGTTACAAAATATCCGTCAGATATGGCATAATAGCCTGTGTATTTTGTTTTCAGATCATAAAAATCCTCGTAAACGCTCCATGTAGTCATATAGAGCATTTCGTCTGCCACAGCGTTTTCATAACCCACCATAGGCGAAGTTAACGGTATCTCCACATCACCGTCGCCGTCCATGTCCTCACTGTAGTAGCCCGCTGGTCTTGTGCATAAAGGCAGCAGCTTTTCGCTTCTAAGCTGCATAGGATTTTGAAGTCCCGAATATCTGTAGTATATTATCTCCGTCTGCAATTTTCCGTCAGCAGTCAGTCCGTCAATAAAAATAGCACGCCTGCCGCTGTCAAGCATTCCCGTCTTTGATGACACATAAGAAGTCACATTATCGCACATATCAACGTTCTCGCCGCGGGTTATCTCATTATTTTTCATGTTGAGCATAGAAGCCTTTGCCGTCACCGCACCTGTATCATTATTGGTGCTTCTCTGAATGGTGATAAGCTCTATATAACCATCATTGTTTATATCCAAAGGCTCCAGCACCGAATAAGTATCAAGCGCCACACGCTTGAAATCTCCGTCGGTATAGCTGTATATCTCCATGGTCTTTTCATCATTGGTAAGATTTTGATATCCCACAAAAACGTCCGTCTGGTTATTGTTTCCCATAGGCGAGATAATGACCTGATCTATGTCAGTGCCTGCGCCTGCAAGCTCTTTCACAGAATACCACTTGCCGTCCTCGTCCTTGTCGAGAATGTTCACCCTCAAGCCGTCCTCCTCAGAGCCGTTTGAAGTGTACTCATAGAAGACCATAGCCTCGTCAGTAGGCTCATCGTCGATATTAGCGATAACATAAGCCGAGCGGTATTCACCGTTTTTAGGATATTTCAGAGTTATATTACTGCCCACGCTCTCGATAAGCGCCTGATGTATCTCGCTTTGCTCAGAGGTAAGCTTCGGGGCGTTTATAAGTCCCTCAACAGAAAAATTCAGTGCCGAACAGCCTGTCATAGTAAGACAAGAAAGACAAACAGCAGCCAATTTAAGATTTTTCAAGCGATCCCTCCTGATACACCAAACAAAAATAGAACCGGGCATATACCCGATTCTATTATATCATATACACAAAAATATTTCAAGCCTTTTTCCGTCCATTAGGAACAGGTAAAAATTATTTTGCTTATCTTTCGTCCAATGGGATATACTTCTTCTCACCTGAGATAGCCTTGTATGCAGGTCGGATTATCCTCTTGCCTGTTACAAGCTCTTCAAATCTGTGTGCGCACCAGCCTGCCATTCTTGAAACGGCAAACATAGGAGTATAAAGATCCTCAGGAATACCCAGCATACTGTAAACAAAGCCCGAGTACATATCAACATTAGCGCACATCGCCTTGTCACTGCCCTTGACCTTCTTGAACAGCTCAGGAGTAAGTCTTTCCACCGCTTCAAGAAGCTTGTATTCTCTCTCAAACTCAGTGTTCTCAGCCATTTTCTTGGCATTCTCTCTGAGTATGACAGCTCTAGGGTCAGACAATGTGTAAACAGCGTGACCCATGCCATAAACAAGACCTGTGTGGTCAAAAGCTTCCTTGTTGAGTATCTTTGTAAGGAAATCAGCGATCTCGCCCTCGTCCTCCCAGTTCTGAACGTTGTCCTTTATGCACTGGTGCATTGCCGCCACCTTAAGGTTAGCGCCACCATGACGTGGACCTTTCAGTGAACCGATAGCCGCAGAGTATGCTGAATAAGGATCCGTTCCGGAAGATGTAAGCACACGGCAGGCAAAAGTCGAGTTATTTCCTCCGCCATGCTCAGCGTGGAGCATAAGTAACAGATCAAGTATCTTAGCCTCTTCCTCAGTGAACTGTCTGTCCGGACGCAGTGCCGACAGTATCATCTCCGCAGTAGAATGTGTAGGTATCAGAGGGTGCATGAACAAGCTTTCACCGTCATAACAGCGTTTTTTTACCTGATAAGCCGAAACCATGATGTTAGGCAATTTAGAGATTATAGAGATAGCCGTAGCCATTTCATACTCAGGCGAGCGATTCTCAGGGTTATCGTCATAAGAGTAAAGAGCCAGAATTGCTCTCGCCATTTTATTCATGATGTTCTTTGACGGAGCTTTAAGTATCATGTCCTCGAAGAAGTTGTCAGGGAGAGGTCTGTTTTCAGCCATCATTCCCTTGAACGCAGTAAGCTCCTCCCTGTTAGGAAGATCACCCATAAGAAGAAGATAAACTATCTCCTCATAGCCAAAACGGTTCTCCTTCTGAGCGTTGGACACCAGATCATTTATGTTGTATCCACGGAAGATAAGCTGACCTTGAATAGGAGATTTCTCACCCTCGTTTACCACATATCCGTGTACGTTACAGATATTAGTAAGACCAGCCATAACACCTGTACCATCAGAGTTTCTAAGTCCTCTTTTTACCACATATCTGTCATAAAGCTTAGGGTCAATAGTATTGTTTGCTATAAACTGTTCGCATAAAAGCGACCTTGCTGCATTATTTATCATTGAATAGATCATCTCGCTTTCAAGTAGATTATAAATATAAGTTACATTATACACCTTTTTCAGATTTTTGTCAAGTATTAAGATAACCTGTCAAATTAAAACCGCATATCTCCGCCATTTAAAAATTTGCAGTACAAAAACTCGCCCTGTATGAATATTTGCTCCACTGCATGAATATAATATAGTACCCCAAAAAAGAAAGGACAAACCATATGAAAGACCTGATACAGATAATGGCAGTATTTGCTGTTATCCTTACAATAATACCGACCATAGTATTTCTTCGCCCAAACGAGTCCGCATCGAAACCTGCATTTGCAGAAAAAGAAAAAATAGCCGTATATTTCACCGAAAGCGGCAAGACCGAAGACTTCACCCTTGAAGAATATATGATAGGCTCAGTGCTTGCACAAATGCCTGCGGACTTTGACGAAGAAGCCCTGAAAGCGCAAGCCGTCCTCGCTCATACCTACATATGCCGCCGACAGCTCTCCGAAGCCCAGTCGCCTACTCCCGCCTTAAAAGGCGCACTCATCAGCGATGACAGCACCCTCTACCAAAGCTTTTTCACCCTGAAAGCTGCCAAAGAATACTATGGCAGCAACTATGAAAAGGCATACAAAAAAGTGAAGTCTGCTGTCAACGCCGTCAAGGACGATATCCTCACCTATAATGGCGAACCGATAATCGTTGCCTTCCACGCCGCCTCAAGCGGTCATACCCAATCCGCCAAAAACGCATGGGGAGAGGATATCCCATATCTTCTGTCAGTAGACAGCTCCGCTGACAAAGACCTTGCCGCCACAGAATGTACCCAGACGCTCACCGCCAAGGAATTTCAAGACAAGCTTCTTGACCGCTTCCACGATATTAATTTCACTCCCCTCGCCAATGCTGATAGTTGGCTCAAAACAAAAACAGACGACACAGGCTATGTTACAAGCCTGACCGTCTGCGGCTATGATATACAGTCCAACACATTCTGCGATATTCTTGATATCTCCTCGCCATGTTTCGAGTTTACCTTTGCCAATACAAAATTCACTTTCACCTCTCACGGCTTCGGACACCTCGTAGGAATGAGCCAGTACGGCGCAAATGCCATGGCAGAAAAAGGCTCAGACTACAGAGCCATTTTGACCCACTATTTCACAGATACAAAACTGCAAAAATCTACTGAGCTGGCACAACTGCAATAAACACAAGGTCGCTGTCGCCGTCATTGATAAAGCTATGCTCATGACCCTCAGGACAGTAATGAAAATCCCCTGCCGACAGTCTTTCCTCACCGCCGTCATAAAGCATTTTGCCACTGCCCTCAAGAACATATATCATCTCGCAGTTGCCCTCATGTCTGTGCAGACCGATAGAAGCCCCCGGCACAAGCCTGCCTTTCATCATCTTGTTCTTGCCGTCAGAAAAAGCCCTGCTTGCAAAGCTTTTCTCGCCGCCCTTGAAATTCGGTGCAAGGCTCTCTTTAATATCATCAAAAACTATACGCATAAAAAACACCTCCGCAGTTTATAGATCAATTATACCACCACTTCGATAAAAAAGCAACAAAAAAAGACCCGTCCCGAAAGACAGGTCTTTAATTATTCTAAGTAAGAATTATCTGAATTACAGATTACTTTCTCTTCTTAGTAGCAACTACAGCAGCACCAGCAAGTGCAACACCTACAGCAGCAAGAGCAGCAGCACCTGTGCTTGGGTTTGTGTTAGATGCGTTGTTAGCAGCCTTAGAAGATGTAGCAGCAGAGTTAGTCTTAGAGTCTGAAGAATCTACGAGAACACCCTTTGACTCGTCAGAATCTGTTGAATCAGCTGTTGACTCAGAAGGATCTGTTGGCTCAGCATCACTCTTGTTGAGAACTACAACCTTCTTAACAGCCATCTTAACAGCAGGATCTTCGCCGTCTGTACCAGCGAGGTCTGTAGCAATGTCAAAGAACATATTCTTTGCGTCCATTTCAAGAGCTGCAGGGAACTTAACGATAAATGTGTATGTGCCGTCAGCGTTTACTGTAACAGCAGGGTTGTTATCAGAAGCTTCCCAATAACCAATACCGTTCTCAATACCATTTGTGAAGCATGGATAAGCTGTGAAAGCGTCAGTTACATTTGAGATATCAACTGTAACAGCAATAGCGTCAGCACCTGCAAATACGCTCCAATCATCAACAAGGTTGAAATCAGCCTTGTGTGCATCGTCACACCATGGGTGCTTAATGTTGATTCTTACCTTATTACCGTCAGATGTAGACTTACCCTCACCGTTAAGTGTAACCTCAGTCTGCTTCTTGTATTCGCTAAGGTCAACAGTGTTTCCGCCCTGTGCCTTGTCAGACTCTACAACAAGGATAGGATTGCCGTCCTTGTCAAGAAGTGTGAACGCATTGAATGTGAAGTCCTTTGTAGACCAGTTCTGGAGCCATACCTGAGCATATGTATCTGTATCAGCAAATACAGGATCTGTTCCCTTCAGAACAAAATCATAAGAACCGTCAGCAGCCTTAACGCCTGTTACGTCCTTAGCACCCTCCTGGAATGACCACTCTTTTGAAGCCCAACCAGTTGACTCAGAGTTGTAACCAAGTCCACCGCCTATCCAGTCTCCAGCCTCAATCTTTGCAGCTGAGTCTGCACCAACTGTTACATTAACATCAATACCGCAAACATCTGAAAGCTTAACGTTTGTTCCTGTAAGAACACCTGTCTTTGTAACAACACCGTCATCGTCCTTCTCATCAATGAGAGAAACAGTACCTCCAGTGAGGTCTGCCTTAACAGTAGCTGTTTCATCAGCAAATGCTGCGAGTGACATCATTGATGCAGCGAGAGCAGCAGCTGACATACCAGCGAGAATCTTAGAGATTTTCATTTGTTTTTCCTCCATCTTTGTTAATAATTTTTAGATACATATTGAGCGATATCTCCTCAACATACATCTTGCCTATATTGTAACACACATTTACAAGTATTTCAATAAACGTTTTTCACAAATTAATCATATATCTTTAGCCATTTTTCACAAATTTGCATATTATTTTTGCTATATATAGCCAAATATATTATCGCAATATGTACAAGCATTCTATGTAATGTTAATATTTTTATATTTATTCAGATTTTGTTGTAATCGTATTCAGTCTTTCACGCTCTCTTTTTGAAAAGATACAACCGCAATAATCCTGCCTGTAAAGCCCGTATTCCGCTGAAAGCTGAATGGAACGCTTGTAACCCTCACGCTTTTTAAAATCCGCAGGAAGTGCCTTTACATCATATATTTCCCCAAGCTCCTCCGATATCTCGTTGAGCTTCGGAGCATTCTTGTATGGTGAAATAGACAGCGTTGTGGTGAAATAATCCATGCCAAGCTCCTTGGCAAGCTGAGCCGTCCGTTCAAGCCTGAGCCTGTAACATCGAAAGCACCTCTCCCCGCCCTCAGGTATATCCTCAAAGCCCTTAACAGCCTGAAAAAACTCACCCTCGTCATACCCACGCTCCACGAACGTAACAGGATTTTTCATAGGCATTTGTGCAATAAGCCTTTGAAGCTCCGCCACACGCTTATCGTACTCCTCACGGGGATAAATGTTCGGATTGAAGTAAAACACAGTTATCTTAAAATACTGCGACAGATATTCAAGCACATAAGAAGAACACGGCGCACAACAGCTATGCAAAAGCAAAGTCGGCACTTCGCCCTTTTCCTCGTGTTTTTTTATAATGCCCTCCAGCATTTTCTGATAATTTACCTTCTGCATTCCTGCCGCTCCCTTTTCGCAAAAAAATCGTACCTGACACACTTCCGTAGGGGCTGGCGTCCTCGACAGCCCATTCCCATTGTCCTTGCACCCCTACAGTATCATACTATATTATATAGTATAGCACATTTCCGCAAATTCCGCAACAGGTCAGATCTTCACCTTGAACTTATTTGCACAGTTAGGGCATTTCACAGTATGTTCACCCTTTACCTTTGGAAGCCTTAACGTCTTTTTGCATACACCGCACTTTATATAAACATGGGTCTTTCTGTCAGCGAACTTTCTCTTCCAGAATGAAAATTTCCTGCCAATTCCCCCGAAAGCCCTCTCAAACTTCATGTTCTCCTCGTATCGCTTCTGGCAGTTTCTCGACATCGCCCTCACCACCGCCAGCACCAGCACAGCGTATACCATAAGCTGTAAAATAAGCGACCTTACAAACAAATTCGCCGCACTAAGCACCACAGCCACACCGCAAATGCCGTAAAAAAGCTTGTCTATACCATATCTGCCCTGAAAAAATCTCGCTACCTTATACATAAATCCGTTCATAAGCTTTTACCTCTTTCCTTTTTTATATTATAAATAGTACACCCGAAATTTAAACTGACTATTAACTTTTATCAAATTTCACCTACCTTTCACAAAACTTTCAACGTTCACCCTCAAACAGTGAACGGCATATACTGAAGTGTATTCGTAAAAGCGTATACGGACAAGTACAGCATAAAGGAGCAACAAAAATGAAAAAGAGTCTTATAGCCATGACTTCCATAACCTATGCAATGAAAGCAAAAAACTTGCTGAACAGTTTAAAATACTACTGCGAAATACAGCGCACCCCGAAGGACCTTGGCACAGGCTGCGGCTACTCCATAGCCGTCACCGCACCCACAGAAGAAATAACAGCCATACTTGAAAAAGAGCGCATACCATTCAGAAACGTGATATTCGAGCAAAAGAGGTGAGAAAAATAAACACCCGAAGCATAATAAACTTTGACAATTCCGCCACCACCTACCCAAAGCCCCCTGCCGTGGCAAAAGCCGTCGCTCAGGCAGTAGAACGCTATGGCGGCAACCCGGGCAGAAGCGGTCACAAGCTTTCCATGCGAGTGTCTGAAAAGATATTCACCGTCAGACAGCAGGCTGCAGAAATGTTTGGCGCGCAGACCGAAAACGTGGCTTTCACCGCCAACTGCACCCACGCCCTTAACATGGCGATAAAAGGCATCATGCAGTACGGTGGCCATATGATTATCTCAGACCACGAGCATAACGCAGTAGCAAGACCCGTCTATGCTCTTTCAAAAACAAGGGGCGTGAAATATTCTATTGCCCGAACAGGTGAAACAGACAGCGAAACAGTAGAAAACTTCCGCCGCCTTATAACCCCCGAAACTAAGTGTATCTGCTGTACAGTGGCTTCAAACGTCACAGGCAGGCTCATGCCATACCGTGAATTAGCCGCCCTCTGCAAAGCCCACGGCATATGCTTTATAGCCGACGGCGCACAAGCCTGCGGTCTTGTGGAGCTTTCCCTCTCAGACGGCTTCAACTTTCTCTGTGCCGCAGGTCACAAAGCCCTCTACGGACCAACAGGCACAGGGCTTCTTATTTCAGACGGCGAATATTCTCTGTCTACCATAATCGAGGGCGGCACAGGTGCGACCTCCGCACTTCTTGAACAGACTCCTTTCCTCCCCGAAAAGCTTGAAAGCGGCACAATTAACACAGTGGGCATAATTGGTCTTGGCGAGGGACTAACGTTCGTCCGCCAAAAGACCCCTGCCGTAATAAAAGCCCACGAAGAAAAACTCTGCAAACAGCTCTACGAACAGCTTTCAGACATAGACAAAATAAAGTTCTATGAAGCAGACCAAAAGAAAGTCCCCATACTTTCATTTAACATCGGTGATATCCCTTCCGCTGAGATCGCCTCCTATCTCAGCGAAAAAGGCTTCGCCCTCCGTGGAGGACTTCAGTGTGCCGCCGTCACCCATACCACCCTCGGCACAATAGAGCAAGGCACAGTGCGTTTCTCACCCTCTGCATTCAGTACCCCTCAGCAGGTAACAGCACTTTCACGAACAATAAAAATATTTGCCGCAAATAACTAAGCATAAGTGGCAGGTCTGATGTAAAATATCACGTCCTGCCGCTCATTCTATTGCAAAAAGCACCTTTAGGTGCTATAATAAAGCATGAGCAAACAATTTTTTTCACGAAAGAAAGTGGTATTATGTGGTTCGTGTTTGCGCTTCTCTCCGCTGTTTTCGCAGCGCTCACCTCTGTCCTTGCAAAGGTCGGCATTGAAGGAGTAAACTCAAATCTTGCCACCGCACTGCGCACCTGCGTTGTGCTTGCTATGGCATGGCTCATGGTGTTCATCACTCACGCACAAAGCGGCATAGGCTCTATAGGCAGAAAAAGCTGGGTGTTTCTTATCCTTTCAGGACTTGCAACAGGTGCTTCGTGGCTATGCTATTATAAGGCTATCCAAATGGGCAGCGTTTCAAAAGTCGCCCCCATAGACAAGCTCAGCGTTGTCATCACCCTTATCCTTGCAGTGATATTTCTCCACGAGGACTTTACAATAAGATCAGCCATAGGTGCGGCTCTTATCACCGCAGGCACAATATTAATGGTACTATAAGGAGAACGCCATGATAATAAGAACAGTTACCGAAAAGGACGCTCACGAGCTTCTTGAAATATACCGTCCCTACGTTGAAGACACCGCCATAACATTCGAGTATGACGTACCCTCTGTGGAGGAGTTTTCCGACCGGATCCGCCGCATATCCGCAAATTATCCCTACATAGCCGCAGTAGAAAACGGCAAAATAGCAGGCTACGCCTATGCAGGCATTTTCAAAAACAGAGCCGCCTATGATTGGTCGGTTGAAGTCACAGTTTATGTAAAAAAAGGACTTCACCGCAAAGGCATAGGTGCAAAACTCTACTCCGCCCTTGAAAAGCTCCTTGCGGCACAGCATATAACAAACCTCTATGCCTGCGTCGCCTATCCCGAAAAAGAAGACGAGTATCTCACTTTTGACAGCGTAAAGTTCCATGAAAAAATGGGCTATGCTATAATAGGTACGTTCCATAGATGTGCCTTCAAGTTCAACAAGTGCTATCATATGGTTTGGCTAGAAAAAATACTCACCCAGACCGATATCACCCCTCTGCCCGTTATCCCGTTTTCACAGCTTGACAAAGCCTTAATTAACAAAATATTTCTTGAATAAAGGCAGAAAATATGGTAAAATAATATCAGTATGTCTGTTAAGGAGCGTAAAAATGGATCTTCAGGAATTAAGAAATGAAATTAACGATATAGACAACCAGCTTCAGGAGCTTTTCAATAAGCGTATGCAGATAAGCTTCAAGGTGGCTGAGTATAAGATAGCAAACAATATGCCTGTTTTTCAGAGCAAGCGTGAGAACGAGATACTTGACCATGTAACAGAAAGCTCACCAAAGGGCTTGGAAAGTGCGTCAAGAGTGTTCTTCCAAAACATCATGGATATTTCAAAGTGCCGTCAGTATCAGGAGTTTTTTGCAGACTCAGATAAGATAGAGTACAAAAAGTTGGACTTGACAGGCCATAAAAAAGTTGCCGTACCGGGTACCACAGGCTCATATTCACATATAGCCTGCAAGCAGATATTCAGCGACTTTGAGCCAATGTTCTTTGAAGATTTTGAGGACGTTTTTTCATCAGTTGAAAACGGCTCAGCGGATTTTGGTATACTTCCCATAGCAAATTCCACCGCAGGTTCGGTCGGCCAGACCTACGAGCTTATGAAAAAGCATGACTTCAAGATATGTGCAGCAACTAAGGTAAAGATCTCCCACTGCCTTGCCGTAAAAAAAGGCACACGCTTTGAGGATATCAAAATAGTCTATTCACACGAGCAGGCGCTCAGTCAGTGTTCTGAGTTTCTTTCTCAGAACGGACTTAAAAGCCATAAATACGCAAATACTGCCCTTGCGGCGTGCTACATAAAGGAAAGCAATGAACCGTATGCCGCTATCTGCTCAGAAGCCTGCGCACAGCAGAACGGCCTTGAGATACTCAGGCATAATATAGCCAACGCCGCCGAGAATTACACTAAATTCATTCTCATCTCGAAGGAAACTCTCTGCTCGGAAACTGCCAATATCGTATCAGTGTCTTTGGCACTGCCGCATACCTCATCTGCACTTTACAGACTTCTCACCAAATTCTCCGTGGCAGGTCTTAACCTTTCCATGATCGAGAGCCGTCCTATCGCCAACACCGATTTTGACGTTGTTTTCTATCTCGATTTTGAGGGAGCAATAACCTCTCCGGACGTGGCAAAGCTCATAAGCGAGCTTAATTCAGAGCTTTCATATTTCAAATTTTTAGGCAACTACGAGGAAATATAGCAGTACAATTTTTAGGACAGGAGGAACAAAAAAATGCGTATAGGACACGGCTATGACGTTCACAGGCTCACCGAGGGCAGAAAGCTCATTCTCGGCGGCGTGGATATTCCATATGAAAAGGGACTTTTAGGACATTCCGATGCAGACGTCCTTGCCCACGCCATAATGGATTCCATACTTGGTGCATTGGCACTGGGCGATATCGGCAAGCTTTTCCCCGATAACGACCCCAACTATGAGGGTGCAGACAGTATGAAGCTCATGGAAAAAGTCATAAGCGTTATGACCGAAAAAGGCTGGAAAATAGGCAATATAGACTCCACCATCTGCGCACAGAAGCCAAAGCTTGCCCCCTATATCACCTCCATGCGGGAGCGTATAGCAAAAGCCTGCAGCTGCGATATTTCACAAATATCAGTTAAAGCCACCACCGAAGAAAAACTAGGCTTCACAGGCGAGGAACTAGGCATATCCGCCACAGCGGTCTGCCTGCTTGAAAAAATTTGATACAAAACCAAAAGGACTGCTGTCTTAAACCACAGCAGTCCTTTTTATTGCTACTTTGCCTTATGCGCAACTCCGTCATTGTTAATGTTATATCCGTCAACAGTAGTGTTTATGAGCATCATGCCATAATCATTGAAATAATATCGCTTTCCGCCTATCTTCTTCCAACCTGTCACAACAGTGCCGTTCTTGTTGTTGTAGAACTTCTGCCCACGCCAGCTTACCCAGCCGGATTTCAGATATCCGTCCTCACCGAAGTTGTAATACTTGTCGTCAATGTACACAGGACCTCTCAACGCAACACCATTCTGCAGGAAATATTTCTTTCCGTCAATAGTCGTCCATTCATTCTGCAAAACATGATCGCCGTCAAAATAAAACTCCGTTCCGTCTATTTCTCTCCAGCCTGAAACTGCCTTGCCATCGCCGTCAAAATAATAGGTCTTGTCACCGGCTGTTACCCACTTGTCTTTCTGAGCGCCGTTCTTGTCAATGTAGTAAAGCCCAGAATCATCACTGAACAGCCCCTTTGAAAGCTTGCCGTCATTGTCAAAATGATACAGCTTGTCTTCAATAGTATGCCAACCTGTAAGTGCAGCCTCGTCCTCACCAATATAGTAGGTTTCTCCCTTTGAAGTAACAAACTCAGACTTAGCCCAGGAGCCGTCCTCTTTCTTGAACTTCCATTCAGCGTCTATCTTAACGATCCCGTCTGCAAGCACGCCCTCGTTTGAGAAGGTGTATTTTTTGTCCTCGCCCTCCTCAAATTCGCCAACAGCCGCCGCACCTGTCAGACCAAAATAATATCTCTTTCCGTCAATTGTCTTCCAGCCCGTAGCCTTCTTGCCGGTTTCTTCATCAAAGTAGAAGTAATAGCCGTTTATTTTATGAAATCCAGTGCAAAGAGTGTGGTCAGAGTAGAAATAATACTGATAGAACACCGCCCCTCCGAACTTTTCATAAACCTTTCTGTCATAAGCATTGAGGGTCTTTTCACCGAATTTGTCCGCAAGCTCCTCAAGCTTTTGGGTCTCTTTTTCGTCAGGCTTCTCGTCCTTTTTGTAATCGTCCTTCTCAAACTTCACAAGCTTTGAAACATTGGATTTGAACTCTTTTATTTTCTTTTTCTCATCATCAGTGTACTGATCCGTATTTGTCCAGCCTGTCGCTGCCACATGGGTCTTTTTATCAAAATAGTAAGTATCTTCGTCAATATCCTCCCAGCCGTCAGCCACAACACCGCCTCTGCCGAAGTAATAAACATTTCCGCCTATCTCGTTCCAGCCGGAGAGGAGGCGATTTTTCTTATCAAAGTAATAATACTTGTCCTTGATCTTGGTAAAGCCCTTGCCTGCCGAGCCGTCGCCCTTGAAATAATACTTCTCAGGCGGTTCTTCATACCAGCCCTTAGTCATTTTACCGTCATCAGCAAAATGATATCTGTTCTTGTCAATTGTTATCCAGCCCTTGACCATTTCACAGCTATCATTGAAATAATAGCTCTCACCGTCTATCTCCGCAAAGCCCTGAGCGCAAGCTCCTGTAGCTTCATCAGAATAATAATACTTCTTTTCAAGCTCCATCCAGCCCTTGTGAACAGCACCGCTCTCAGAAAAATAATACTTCTTTCCGTCAATATCCTGCCAGCCTGTGGCCATGTGACCGTCGTCATCATCAAAATAGTATATCTTGTCCTCTATCTCAACAAAGCCCTTAGCCATCTCACCGCTCTTGAGAAAATAGTACTGAACATTGTTTATCTTTGCCCAGCCTGTCACACGCTTGCCGCTCTCGTCATAGTAATAACCGCCGTCGCTGTCAAAACCCGTGTCAGGGAAGCCGTGATCGTCAAAGTAGTATTCACCGCCGTTTATCTCACAAAGGCCCGTCCTGAAAATGCCAGACTCCTCAGAGAAATAGTATTCCTCTCCCTTTATTTTCAATTTTCCACGCTGAACAACGCCGTCCTTGACATAGTAAGTGTCCCCACGATACTTATGCCAGCCGTCAGCCATAGCGTTTCCCTTGTCGTCAAAAAGATAGCAGGTGTTGTCTATTATCTGATAGCCAAGCGCCTTTTCGCCAGTCTCCTTGACAATATAATAAGTCGAGCCGTCATGGGTGTGCCAGCCCGAAGCATAATAAGCGCCGTAGTATAAATACCCGCCAAAGCCTGCTCCCATAACGATAGTGCAAGCTGCAGCCGCAGCGATCATTTTTTTCTTATCGCTTTTCAGCACCTCATTATATCTGTTGCAAAAATCATTGTCCTCATTGCTGTTTATACTCATAAAGATCCTTCCTGAATTTACACAGTTCTAGTTAGTACAATTATATCACAACAAAATAATAATTTCAATACCGCCGCCCCAATTTTCACACCCCTCACACATAAAAAGCTGCACAGTCCAAATAACTGTACAGCCCGATCTGTCGCAAAAGTATCAAACCAACGGGCGACCTCAGGTCGCCCCTACATACGAATAATGCATTTACGCAAATTGTAGGGGCGAACATCGTTCGCCCGTTCGCCCACACAGCATCAAATTTTACCCAACATCATGGCTCACCGAATCAGCCTCAGCGATAAGTCCCATTATCTCCCCTATCATCTCCTGCGGCAGCTCGTATCTTTTAGTTTCGCCGTCCTCATCGGTGAAAGAGAAATTGTGAACTTCCCTGCCGTCAGCGTCTCCCCATGAGTATTGTGAAATATCTATTATGCATATAGAATCATGTGCCTTGCCGGCCTCTACTTTTTCAGTAGAAATGCCGTAAGCGTCTGCACCGCCATATTCCAATCCCTCAATATAAGGATAATCCTCACAAACCGCCTTAGCCTTGTCTATCCACTGGTCTATAAGTTCTATAGTTTCAGGGTTCGATATCTCATTAGGCTCTTGACCATACCAGTGATAAATATAATATGGCTGAACGTCACTTTCCACAGCAGATTCACCGCTCGGATAACTATCTCCCACAGAACCGACCTTCAAGTTGCATATCATGATATCCTGAACATTGCTGTAGTCAACAGGCGACTGTGCCGTGTCATAATATGCCGTGTATGTGCCATCATCGTTGTCCATGATACCAAAGATCGTGTGAACAAAAGCAATGTCGCTGCCGTCCGAACCCGTCAGCTTAACAGGCTCATAGTTCTTGTCCGGGTCATAATCCTTAAACCAAGACTTTCTGTCAGCCTCATCAAATAGTATGACATCAGGGTCAAGTGCCTTTCTCAGCGTGTCAATATCCGCCTTAGAGCTAAAGGTAAAGTTCAGCCCCGATGCGTTAAAGCTGACCTCCTGTATATCCAATTCAAAAGGCTCAACACCGCAGGTGTACCAACTCGTCTTGCCATTTTCGATCGTTGTGCCTGTATACTCACCCTCGCCGTATAAGGTCAGATCAGCGGAATAATTAAGCTCATATTCCTTTTCACCAACACGAAAACTTGTGGCATAAACATCATAATGTGTATCTTCCACATATCGGTCTACCATATTGCCCTTATCATCTGTGTAAAGGAATGAACAGCTCAGAAAAGCAATAGCATGATCGCCATAGTTGTAAGCATTGCCCCACGCCGTATCATACCAATCATCTGAAAAATAATCAGGTGCGTCACGGTATGGCGAGTTAAAATCCACCGCCAGTTCTTTATCATCTGCACCCTCAAGCTCCCCGTTTTTCGGTATAAACACCACCGCCACAGTAGCAAACGGGTCATGATCTATCACTCCGGCCACACGCACATCAAAATGCTCAGTGTCATAAGCATATCCCACCGCCGTGTCAAACACCGTCAGCTGTTCACCGAGGGCACTTATGTCATAGCCCCTGTCGCTGTAAAACCTGCTGAGATAATCGTAATTTTCCTTGTATATCTCCGTCTGCTCCACCTCTGCAATAGCATTTGAACTGTCGTCTGTAGCAAGCCTCACGTCATTTGAACTTCCATCCACCGCAGTCCCCACATCACTATCTATCCCCGACCTGAGCATAAAAGCTCCGCCGCCAATGCAAAGCACCACCACCGCAGCCACCGCCGCAAAACTTCTCTTCCTGCTGACCCTAGCCGCCTTTATCTCTTGTATCTCACTTGTCTTTTCATTAAATACATTCCGTCCTGTTTTCTCATTCATATCGTCCGCCCCCTTCAAAGCGTCAAAAATGCGTTTCTTTCCAACGTCGGAGCATTTCACAGCACTGAATTTTTCTTTTATGATATTCTCAAATTCTCTGTCAGTCATAGCTGTTCCTCCAATCGCTTTTTAAGCCTCTTTCGTCCTCTGTGAAGATATGAAAATACCGTTGACTCCCTGCACTTTAAAAGCCTCGCTATCTCAGCCCCCGAGTAGCCCTCGTAATAGTGAAGATAAATAGCCGTTTTCTCTTTTTCCGGCAGTTTTAAGATCTCCTCCATTATCCCGTCAGCCTTGTCCTCCACCATAACGTTTTCCGCCTCAGATAAGCTGATGTGCCTGCGATAAACACGCCTGAGCATACTTTTACAAACATTCTGAGCCGTCACGATGAGCCAAGCCTTTTCGTGCTCGCCGCTGTCAAAGCCTCCGCCATGTTCCATGTATTTCAAAAACACCTGCTGACAAGCGTCCTCGCTGTCCGCCCCGCAGCCATTCATGTATAAATAGCAAATGCGGTATACCATGTCAAAATACATCTCATAAGCCGCCCCAATATTTTTCTCTTTCATCAAACCACCCCTTGTAAAGTGCCGCCAAAGGGGATAACAGCACTTTTATTTGGTTTCATATATAAAACGCATCACAGCCCCGAAACCTTGCAGCCGCCACATATTTTTTCACATCTTATAACTTTTTGTCGTAATACTCCTGCGACCCTTTAAGAAATTTCTCCGCCTGCCGCCTTGAATTAAAGCGTATCACCTTTACATGAGGGTATTTCTCAAGAAGTTTTTCAGTCCTCTCTGCATTATCATTTTCAAAGCCTGCTATAAACCTTACAAAGTCCAAATCAAATCTCTCGCTGCACCCCTCTGCCATATCAATGCGTTTCTTTCCCAATTTGCCCTTTATCAAACGTGAAAAATATCCGTATAAACAAGCTGCTGTACTGAGCCTAAATCTGAAAACGACTTGAGCCTTTTCCAAACGTTTCTCCATTGTCCTTGAATAATTTCCGTCAATTATCCAGCTATCCTTTTTAAGCAACTCGTCAAGCTGTCTGTCAAATTCATTGCGGCTGACCTCTTTCCAGCCTGCTCTCCAATTAAGCCTATCAAGGTGTGTGACTTCTATTCCTGTTATTCTCCCAAGTTCTAACGCAAAAGTTGATTTTCCCGACCCCGAGCAGCCTATTACCATTATTCTTTTCATTCTTCCTCCAATTCCTGATCTCATATAAGCAACGCAGACCTAAAGTATACCACATCTCCCCACCCCAAACAACCCCGCACCCCAAAATTTGTTACCCTGCCTAACCCCACCCCCCTCCCCTTTGTCTATTCTGACAGATAAATTACTCATTTCTTACATCACAATACTTGCGTTCAGGCAGATAATATGTTATAATATATAATGTATATTTATAAACCTAAAGGAGGCTTATTTATGGATCAGCTTATAAAATTACTGAAAAACAACGCCCGTATCACAAACAGCGAGCTTGCCGTTCTTCTCGATAAGTCAGAAGAGCAGGTTGCAGCGGATATCGCCAAGCTTGAAGCAGACGGCGTAATAAAGGGCTATTCCGCTATCGTTGACGAAAGTGCCTATGACCCTAATTCAGTTTTCGCTCTTATAGAACTTAAAGTCACCCCACAGTCACAGTCAGGCTTTGACGAGATAGCAAACCAGATTGCAAGCTATGAGCAGGTGGAGTCCGTCCGCCTTATGTCAGGTGCTTATGATATAATCGTTGCCGTGAACGGTGCAAACATCAGGGATATCTCACAGTTTGTTTCCCAAAGACTTGCAACTATCGACGCTGTCCAGTCCACCGCCACACACTTCGTGCTAAAGGTCTATAAAGACAACGGCATCATGATAAGCACAGATGATAAAGACGAAAGAGGTTTGATCTCCCCATGATAGATTATAATAAAGTGCTTTGCCCTGCCATAAAGGAAATGAAGCCCTCAGGTATCAGAAAATTTTTCGATATCGCACAGCAGCTGGAGGGCGTTATCTCCCTTGGCGTTGGCGAGCCTGACTTCAAGACCCCGTGGCTGATACGTCAGGAGGCTATCTCAACTTTGGAAAAAGGCAAGACCTGCTATACCGCAAACGCAGGTCTGATTGCTCTCCGTGAAGAGATAGCCAAGTATTTTCAGCGTACTATCCACACAAGCTATGACCCTAATAAGGAAATAATCGTCACTGTTGGCGGCTCTGAAGCTATCGACCTTACCATAAGATGCCTTATCCAACCCGGTGATGAAGTCCTTATAGTCGAGCCGTCCTTTGTCTGCTATCGTCCTATCGTCTCCCTATGCGGCGGCGTTCCCGTGGTCATAGAAACAAAGGAAGAAAACGAGTTCCGACTTACAGCAGACGAGCTTCGTGAAAAAATAACCGACAAAACCAAGCTCCTTGTCCTGCCCTATCCTAATAACCCAACAGGTGCGATAATGCGCCGTGAAGATCTCGAAGCTATCGCAAAGGTGCTTAAAGATACCAATATCATGATAGCCTCAGACGAGATATATTCCGAGCTTACATATTCAGGCAAACATTGCTCTATCGCAGAAATAGAGGGTATGCGTGAGCGTACTATCGTCATAAACGGCTTTTCCAAAAGCTTTGCAATGACAGGCTGGCGGCTTGGCTTCCTTGGCGGACCAAAAGAGATAGTGTCCCAAATGCTCAAGCTTCATCAGTATGCTATCATGTCCTCCCCTACTGTCAGCCAGTATGCCGCCATCGTTGCCATGCACAGTTGTCAGAAGGATATAGATGCCATGCGTAACGAGTATAATATCCGCCGTCGCTTTGTGGTGGATTCTTTCAATAAGCTTGGTCTTAAATGCTTTGCACCGCAAGGCGCATTCTATGTTTTCCCTTGTATCAAAAGCACAGGCATGACAAGCACCGACTTCTGCGAAAAACTTGTGTACACCAAAAAGGTAGCCGTCGTGCCGGGAGATGCTTTCGGCGAGTGCGGAGAGGGCTATGTGCGTGTCTCCTACGCCTATTCCCTTAACCACCTGAGAGAGGCTATCAAACGTATCGGAGAATTTTTAGAGGATATCAAAAATGGTAACGTGCAGTAATTTAAAAATAAAAGCCTACGGAAAAATAAATCTTGCATTGGATATCGTTGGTAAACGTGATGACGGCTACCATATGCTAAATACTGTCATGCAGTCAGTGTCCTGCTTCGACCTATTGGACTTCACCCTCTCTGAAGGCGAGGGCATAGAGCTTACCTGCAAACTTGACAGCTTTCCAAAGGGCGAGGATAATATCATCACAAAAGCCTACCATGCCTTTGCCGACTTTACCCATATTGACTTCGGCTGTAAAATAACAGTGAATGTGGAGAAAAACCTCCCCTCACAAGCCGGCATGGGCGGAGGAAGTGCAGACGCCGCCGCTACCCTTAGAGCCTTGGACTTCATGTTCGATACAAGGCTCACCGATGAACAGCTCTGCTCCATAGGCGTGGCTCTGGGTGCAGACGTGCCTTTCTGTATTACAGGCGGCACAAGGCTCTGTCAGGGCGTTGGCGAAATAATGAGCAACCTGCCCTCACCCGACTGCGCTTTCGTCATAATTAAACCCGACGTGGGTATCTCCACCCCCGAAGCCTTCAAAAAATATGACAGCATTTCAAACCCAAAACGCTGTAATATGGACGTCCTGCTGAGATATATCGGCGGCGGAAAGCTTTTCGGCATATGCTCAAACCTTTTCAATGTGCTGGAATATGCCGCCGACCGTGAGGAGATATCTCATGCAGTGCATGAGCTTAAAAACAGCGGAGCTCTCTCCGCCCTTATGACAGGAAGCGGCTCAGCCGTTTTTGGAGTTTTCCCCGATATCGCTTCCGCACAAACAGCCGCAGAAAAGCTGTCAGGCTGGAGCTATAAGTGCGTTTGTCAGCCCGTAAAACAAGGCTGGGAATTTGTATATTAATGAGGTGAAATAATTGAGCAGAAATAAATGCAGAATTTGCGGATACCACTTTAAAAGCGATGATGAGATAATTTGTCCTGAGTGCTTCACAGCCCGTGACGAGGATATAAGCTGTAACAGCTTTTCAGATGACCTGCACTCTCATGATCTCCGTGCCGATAACGAGCAGGACGGCTGGTTCGGCCAGTCTGAAAATGACACTTTCAAAGAAGAAAAGAACGATTTCGTTTCCGAGGAACGTAAAGAGGAAGCAAGGGACGAGAATTTCCAAATCACCTATACCCCACCTAAAAACCCGACCCCTCCCCCGAGCTATTCAAATTCAAGAGCCGAAAAGCTTGCCGCCCTCAATAACTACAGCCAACAGCGTACAAGCTATAACCGCCCAAACAACAGCTCCTATAGCTTCAACGCCACGAACATAAACCGCTCTAACAAAAAGAATGGCGGCAAAGGCTGCGTCACAGCCGTTGTTATCATCATTATCCTCATGTCCGTTATCCCCACACTTTTTAGCTTTTTTTCAAGCAAGCTCATCTCCGACAGATATGACGACTATGACTATGACTACGATTATGACGATACCTATAGTGAAGCCGAAGATGACTACACCGACCATTCCAACCTCTATGTAGCGCAAGACGCTGTGGACGATACCTACAGCGTTCAATATCAAGGCTATACTCTCACTGAACGTAAAGTAAGCGACCTGACCGATGAGGAAAGAAACTCCCTTTCAGGCGGTATTATAAGCGGTGACACAGTATGGGAAATAGACCTCGACCTTGATGTTAATATCAGCGATAGCGACAGACAGGTAAAATTCACCTTTGCCTACAACACCGCCTATGACGAAAACGATAATTCGTTTTTCTCAAACAACTTCTTCCCCGGTGAAAGCGACTACGAAGACGATATGACCTATACGATCAAGTTCCTTGTCCCAGCCGATTCAAAGCGCACCACGTTCACAGCCTGCTTCCAGAACGACGATTTGATAACAGATTCATTCCAGTTCAATATCCCGCTTGACGAAAACACAGACTCATCAGGCGACTTATCCTCTGACTCCTACACCAAAATAAGCGGAGTTGACACAGCGGCATGAACGATATCCTTAAAAGCTGTACCCTCTGCCCAAGAGAGTGCAAAGTGAACAGATACGAGCATAAAGGCTTCTGCGGTGAAACTGCCAAAGTAAGGATAGCCCGAGCCGAGCTTCATATGTGGGAAGAGCCTTGTATCAGCGGCACAGAAGGCTCAGGAACAGTATTTTTCTCAGGCTGCTGTCTGAAATGCTGTTTCTGCCAGAACTACGAGATATCCGCTCAAAGCAAAGGCTTTGAGCTTACCGAACAAGAACTTGCAGACACTTTTCTGCGGCTTCAATCAATGGGCGCAAACAATATAAACCTTGTCAATCCCACCCATTTCGTTCCGCAAATAATCAAAGCGCTCGACCTCTGTAAAGATAAGCTCACTATCCCCGTGGTCTATAACAGCGGCGGTTATGAAAAGCCCCAAACGCTGGAGCTTCTTCGTGGCTATGTGCAGATATTTCTACCCGACCTTAAATATTTTGATCCTACACTTTCGGATAAATATTCCAAAGCCGCAGACTATTTTGAAAACGCCGCTGCTTCAATACATAAAATGGCGGAGCTTTCAGGCAAGCCAACCTTTGACGAAAAGGGCATAATGCAGAGCGGCACAATAGTCCGCCACCTTGTCCTCCCTACCCACCGTAAAGACTCCATAAAGCTTATGGAGTGGCTGGGCAAAAATTTTGCCAAAGACGAAATAATGATAAGTCTTATGAGCCAGTTCACCCCCGTGTATAAAGCCTTTGACTACAAAGAGCTTTGCCGTAAGACATCAACTTTCGAGTATAACACCGTCATTGACGCCGTGAACAAATACGGTTTTGAGGGTTTTGTCCAAAGCCGCACATCCGCCGCCAAAGATTTTATCCCCAAATTTTATGACGAAAAATATTACTGATATGCAATTTTTTATCGGACTGTCATGCTAACACAGACAGCCCGATATTTTTGTAATAAAATTGTTATACATTTCCTATTGACATTTTGAACAAAAAAGTTTATAATGTTAATGTAAGTTTGGTAAAACAAACTTACATGGGGTAACTTATGGGGTAAACATTAGTCACCAACCGTAAAAAGGGCAGCAAAATTGCCGCCTGCATATAAGTTATCGAAAAGAGGTCATGCAAATGTCAAAGGCTTTCGGTTCAAGATATTCCATTGAAAATTCCGAGGAAGCAAAGGAGTATTTTGAGTTTGTAAAGGACCTGCTTGACAGCGATGTTGTAAACGAAATGAAAAACTTTCGTCATCACTATAGTACGACTTGCTATCAGCATTGCATCAATGTATCCTACTATAACTATCTCGTTTGCAGAAAATTGGGACTAAATTCAAGATCCGCAGCAAGAGCAGGTCTGCTTCACGATCTGTTTCTTTATGATTGGCGGGATCGTGAGAAGAAAAAAGGCGAAATGCCTCACGGAATGACCCACCCAAAGGTCGCACTCAACAATGCGAAACAGCATTTTGAGATAGGCAAGCGTGAGGAGGATATGATAGTCAAGCATATGTGGCCGCTGACCCTGAAATTCCCTAAATACGCTGAATCTTACGTTATCGTGTGTATCGACAAATACACCGCAATGTTGGAAATAGGCTCTTATTTGGGTCAGAAAATGAAAGAAAAAGCGAAAGCAATGCGAACAAAGCAGCATTAAACCAAAGCGGACAGGCACACACCTGTCCGCTTTCAGTTTGTTGACAAATTCCTAAATAAATGTACAATTGATCGTACACTTATATAAACACAAAAAGACCGCCCCTAAGATAAGGGACGGTCTTTCCCGTTTATCAGGCAAAATAAACGGATATTGGTGTTTAGTGAATGTCGTTGTAAAGTGCAATGTAATCCTTGGCGGACTTTGTCCAACTGAAATCCTGCTTGAGCGCAGTGTTCACAAGCCTGCCCCACTTCATCTTGTCATCATAGTATGCCCTGGCTCTAACAACAGCGTCAAGCATATCATGTGCGTTGTAGGGCTTGAAAGTAAAGCCGTTTCCATTCTTGTCACCTGCATCATGGATACTGTCTCTCAAACCGCCTGTCTCTCTTACGATAGGTATAGTACCATATCTCAGAGCGATCATCTGAGCCAAACCGCAAGGCTCGCTCTGCGACGGCATAAGGAACATATCCGCACCAGCGTATATCTTCTTGGACAGCTCAGGCACAAAACCAATGGTCAGACCCACTCTGTCAGGATAACGATAATGCATTTCGCTGAAAAAGTCCTCGTATATCTTCTCGCCCGAACCAAGAATAGCAAACTTGCAGCCAAGCCTGATGATGTCCTCAAACACATACTTGATAAGGTCAAGACCCTTGTGTGAAACAAATCTCGTTACGATACCGATAACAGGCTCTTTTCCATGTGCCATGCCAAGCTCGCTGAGCAAAGCGTGCTTGCAAACAGCCTTGCCCGTCTTGTCATTCAAACTATAATTCTTAGCAATAACAGGATCAGTTGCAGGATTATAGATCTTCTGATCTATTCCGTTGAGTATTCCGCAAAGCTTGTATTGCTTGTTCACAAGCTCCCTGTCAAGACCATGTGAATACCATGGATCAAGTATCTCCCAAGCATAGCTTGGCGAAACTGTCGTCACCTTGTCAGCCGTTTCAATAGCAGCCTTCATAAAGTTCACATCACCGTCATATGAAAGCAGATCCGTATGATAAAGCGGAATGCCCATTATGTCGTTGATAAGTTCTAAGCCATATTGTCCCTGATACTGAATATTGTGTATGGTAAATACCGTCTTGATATCCTCATAACCCTGCTGATAGCGGTAGAAAATATCATAATAAACAGGAACAAGCGCCGTCTGCCAGTCGTTGGCGTTTATAACATTTGGCTTAAAGTCGATGTATCTCAGCAGCTCGAGAACTGCTCTTGAGAAGAATATAAATCTCTCAGCATCATCATAAAAGCCATATAAGCCGTTTCTCTGGAAGTAATACTCATTATCCAAAAGATAATAAGTCACTCCGTTCACAACGCCTGTAAAAACGCCGCAGTATTGATTTCTCCATGCCACCGGCACAGTGAAATTAGTAACATATGTCAGCTTGTCCTTAAGCTCCTGCCTGATAGAGCTGTAATAAGGTATCACGACTCTGCAATCGTGACCCTCGGCATTGATAGCCGCAGGCAGTGAGCCTGCAACATCAGCCAATCCACCTGAAGCAATAAAAGGCAAAGCCTCACTTGCAGTATAAAGTATGTTCATATCCGAACCCTCTTTCCTAAGTCATTGCGACCTTTTTATACAGAAGCTCCCTTTCCTACATACATAGGATACTGTGGTGAGCTTGTAAGGATATGGTTTTCACAGATAGAAACGTTCTTGTCTGTGATAAGATAGTTAAGCTCAGCATTGTCACCAACAACAGTGCCCTGCATAAGGATACAGTTCTTGACCTTTGCACCCTTGCCTACCTTAACGCCTCTGAAGAGTACAGAGTTCTCTACCTCGCCCTCTATGATACAGCCGTCAGCAATAAGAGAATTTGATACCTTGCTGTCCAGATCGTACTTAACAGGAGCGTTGTCGCTTACCTTTGTGTAGATAGAACGCTTTGGAACGAACAGCTTGCGTGCATTCTCAGGTTCAAGCAGAGCCATGTTTGACTTAAAGTAGCTTTCAGGGCTGTTGAGCTTGCTGAAATAGTTATCATACTCGTAGATCTTTATCTTAAGCTCTCTGCACTTCTCCTGAAGAATATTTCTCTCAAAGCTTACATTTCCTCTAGCCATTGCGTCATTAACAGTTTCAATAAGGAAATCCATTGACATAACGAACACATTAAGGCTCGTTGTGCAAGTGCCGCTGATGTCAGGATTGATAAGAACAGAGGTTACGTTCTTGTCAGCGTCAACGTTGAATACTGTTGAAGTCTTTATATCATCAGAGCTGTAAACGCCAGTATGTGCAACAGCAGTAATATCAGCACCGCTCTCGATGTGAGCCGCAACGATAGGCTTGTAGTCAATGTTTGTAACAACGTCGCAGTCTGAAAGGATAACATATTTAGCTCTTGAATGCTTGATAAAGCTCATCGCACCATAAAGAGCCTCGATCCTGCCTCTGTAAAGAGTGCTTTCAACGTTGCCGAATGGAGGCAGAATGTAAAGTCCGCCCTTTTTTCTTGCCAGATCCCACTCTCTTGCAGAGCCGAGGTGATCCAGAAGTGACTGATAGTTAGATTTTGTTATAACACCGACCTCGCTTATGCCGCTGTTTACCATGTTAGACAGTGGGAAGTCGATAAGGCGGTATCTTCCGCCGAACATTACAGAACCCATAGTTCTGTTCTTTGTCATGTCGCCAAGAGTCGTGTCGTGCATATTAGCGAAAACAAGACCCAGTACGTTACCCATATTTACATCCATGTTTACTCGGTCCTTTCTTAGATATTCTCGTAAATTATTGCCTTAGGTGCAACAACACTGCCGTCAGAAACGGTCAGATTATTGCCCACTACAGCAACGCCCCATGAGTCCTTGTCCTCGATAGTTTCAGGTCTTGCACCGATCTGAGCGTTCTCACCGATAACAGTGTTCTCGCCAACGATAGCATACTCGACCTTTGCACCCTTCTTGACAACTGCGCCAGGCATAAGGATAGAATCCAGTATCTCAGCGCCCTCCTCAACAGTAACGCCGTCAGAGATCATTGAGAACTCTACAGAGCCGTCGATAACGCAGCCCTCTGTTACCATAGAGTTCTGTACCTGAGCGTTCTTGCCTATGCTCTGAGGTGGCATAACAGGGTTTCTTGAGTATATCTTCCAGCTTGTATCATAAAGATCGATAGGAATGTTAGGATTGATAAGGTCCATATTTGCTTCCCAAAGAGAGTCGATAGTTCCAACGTCCTTCCAGTAGCCGTCAAAACGATAAGCCACAAGCTTCTCGCCTGCTTCTCTCATGTCAGGAATAATGTTCTTGCCGAAGTCCTTTGAAGCTTCCTTGTCGTTCTCATTGGCGATAAGATAAGCTTTCAGCTTCTTCCAAGTGAATATGTAGATACCCATTGAAGCAAGAGTTGAACGAGGGTTCTTTGGCTTCTCCTCGAAGTCTATGATGTTGTCCTCATCATCTGTTATCATAATGCCGAAACGTGAAGCCTCTTCCTTTGGAACGTCCAGAACAGCGATAGTAGCGTCAGCGTTCTTAGCCTTGTGATATTCAAGCATCTTGTTGTAATCCATTTTGTAGATATGGTCGCCTGAAAGAACAACAACATACTCAGGGTCATATCTGTCTACAAAAGCGATATTCTGATAAATAGCGTTTGCAGTACCCGAATACCAGTCAGCGCCTGAAGCTGTCTGATAAGGAGGAAGCACATGAACGCCTCCGTGTATTCTGTCAAGGTCCCAAGGCTGACCGTTTCCAATGTACTCATTGAGTACCAATGGCTGATACTGTGTCAGCACGCCCACTGTGTCGATACCTGAATTGATACAGTTCGAGAGAGGGAAATCAATGATACGATACTTAGCACCGAAAGGTACTGCCGGTTTTGCAACGCTCTGTGTCAGGGCATACAATCTGCTTCCCTGACCGCCTGCCAGCAGCATTGCAACACATTCTTTTTTGTTGAACATAATTAATTCACCCACCAATTTTTATTAAGTCTATATTACTCAGCCTTTTTAGCTGTGGACTTCTTAGTTGTTTTCGCCTTAGCGGCTTTCTTGACAGCAGTTTTCTTAGCCGCCGTCTTTGTCTTTTTCTTATTCTCTGCCTTTTTCTCAGGCACAGGTCTTTCCTCTTTCTTCACCGTGAAATACATACAAGAGAACGCAGGAATATCAATACAAACAGACTGATCAAAGCCGTGCATCTTCTCATCAACAGCCTTTACGGTGCCGTTAGTGCAAGGGGATCCGTCAACAGAAGACGAGTTGAACACCTCTGTATAGCTGCCCCAGTAAGGAACGCCAAAGCAGTATGACTTTCTTTCCACAGGAACGAAGTTACATACAACGATGACCTCTCCGCCGTTTTTGTCAAAACGTCTGAAGATGATGATACTCTGCTTGAAATCGTCATTTGATATCCAGCTAAAGCCCTCCCAAGAGAAATCTCTCTCCCAGAACTGAGGGTGGTCAAGATAGAAGTGATTGAGGTTCTTGGAGTAGTTCAGATAATTGCGGTGGTTCTCATATTCGTCCACCATGAACCATTCCAGACCATTCTCATAATCCCACTCTCTGAACTGAGCAAAATCAGCACCCATGAACAGAAGCTTCTTACCTGGGTGAGCCATCATATAAGCCATGAACAGCTTGCACTGCCTGAACTTATTGTCGATATCTCCACCATACATTTTATTTACCAATGAAGCCTTACCATGCACTACCTCGTCATGAGAGATAGGCAAAATAAAGTTTTCAGAGAAAGCATAGAAGAATGAGAACGTGAGCATATCATGATGAAAAGCTCTGTCAATAGGGTCAAGAGCCATATATTTGAGCATATCGTTCATCCAGCCCATGTTCCACTTGAAGTTGAAGCCAAGACCGCCGTCGCTTGCAGGCTTTGTTACCATAGGCCATGAAGTTGACTCCTCGGCTATCATAAGGGTATTAGGGTTTCTTCCGAACACAGCGGTATTGAGATCCTTGAAGAACTGAACAGCTTCAAGATTTTCCTTGCCACCGAACTTGTTAGGCGTCCACTCTCCGTCACGTCTGTCATAGTCAAGATAAAGCATAGACGCAACAGCGTCAACTCTCAGACCGTCAACGTGATATTTTTCTATCCAGTAAAGAGCGTTTGAGATAAGGAATGACTTTACCTCGCCCTTTGAATAATCGAAAACTCTCGTTCCCCAAGTGAGGTGATCTGCCTTTTTCGGGTCAGAATATTCATATGACGGACCTCCGTCAAACTCGAACAATCCTGCTTCATCTCTAGGAAAATGTGCAGGAACCCAATCAAGGATAACGCCTATTCCCGCCAAATGGAAAAGGTCTATCATTTTCATGAAGTCATAAGGCGTTCCGAAACGTGAAGTCGGCGCAAAATAGCCGATACCCTGATAGCCCCAAGAGCCGTCAAAAGGATATTCCGCCAACGGCATAAGCTCGATATGAGTATAGCCCATTTCCTTTATATAAGGGATTATAGTATCTGCAAATCTAACATATGAGAAATATTTTCCGTCAGGACAAGCCTTCCATGAATTGAGATGTACCTCATAGATATTCATAGGGCAGTTGTAAATGTCCTTAGACTTCTTCTCGGTCATCCACTTTTTATCGCTCCAAAGATAATCGTCTATATCGAAAACCTTTGAGCCGGTGTTCGGAGCGACCTCCATGTGTGTGCCGTACGGATCAGCCTTATAATGGGTCTTGCCGTCACAGCCGTGTATACAGTATTTATATGTATCATAAGTCTTAAGCCCTGTAACAAAAGCCTCCCACACCTCTGAGTCGTCTATCTTCTCCATTGGAGTGGCATTTTCGTCCCAGTCATTGAAATCTCCCACAACAGAAATGCCCTCAGCGTGTGCTGCCCAGACTCTGAAATAATATCCTTCTACGCCGTCTTTCTCTCCCTTATGGCAGCCAAGAAACTTATATGTTTCGCAGTTTGTGCCATTGTGGAAAAGATAGAGCGGCAGTTCATAATCCTTTGGAATAATATCTATCATAATTCAGCCTCCCTTGTCTTTTTGTGAAAACCGCTGAATAATTTCGGTGTTTCATATTTATATTTTAATCTTTTTTGAACAAATTTGCAATAGTTTTAGTAGTTATTCTCGTATTCGCACATATTTCAACAGACGATTTTATATATTTTGCACAATAGATTTTATATAATAACATAGAAAAAGTAAAGTCAAAGTATACAAAAGTAAAAATCACAGGCAAAAGTCGGCCAAGTCATTTACATTCATTTTTCATTCTCGTCACGAAGGAAAACTTTTGCGGCAATAATAGTTATATCGTCACGCCTGCCTCCTGTTCGCTGAGCAAGCGCCTTTGCGCCAAGCGCCGTGACTATCTCCTGAGCGTTCATTCCGTTACAGCGGAGTATCTCTCGTGCTGTAGCGTCCTCGACACCGTCTGAGGTCATAAGCAGAACGTCCCCGTCAAAGAGCTTAAGCTCGCTCACATCAGGAGTACACTCCGCAAGTATCCCAGCAGGAAAAGCCTGTCCGCCGATAGCTTTAAGACCGCCGTCACGGAAAAGAAAGCTTTGCGCCGCACCCGATTTCAGAAACTGCACCGTTCCGCCATTAAGCTCCAGCCGCATTATATCAAGGGTCGCAAAAGATTCCTCCCAGCCCTTAACTCTCAGCATGGAATTTATAAGCCTATGGGCTGTCTGCATAGACATTCCCGATCGTATGAGCCTTGTAACAAGACTTACAGAAAACAATGAATCCAGCCTTGCTCTTTTTCCTGTTCCCATGCCGTCTGAAAGGACGATATACTTTTCGTTTACGCTTGAATCAAAGACTTCAAAGCTGTCCCCTGAATATTCTCCGCTTGACGAAGCTGAAAAGCTTTTTATATCAACTGTGAATTTCGGTATTTCCGCAAAGGACATTCTGGTTATATTATCCACTTTGACTATCACAGGCATATCAAGGTCATAATCTATCATTTCTGAAAGCGTTGCTGTGAGCCTTACAAGGTCGCCCCTGAACTGCGCAGTTATAAAAACGTCCACACGCTGACAGAGGTTTTCATCTATGTAAACGCAGGCTTTCACATTTGGATAGCCCAGGTTTGAGAAATGCTCCCTTACTCTTGCTGAAAGCTGAGGATCAACGCTTCTCACCTGCCCTGCTCTGAAAGAAAGGTCGGATAAGATATCCTCCATGGAGGAAAGCTGTTCGCTTAAAAACTCACGCATTTCACGAACTCTCATGCTGTCGGCACGTTCTGCCACAAAGTCGGTATACAATTCATTGAAGCTTTTGCAAAGAAGCGACTTTCTCACACAGCCACCCAAATGCTTTTCAACGTCGTCAAGGCTGAGGTTATTATATGTACAAACTATGCTTTCAAGCTTTGAAAAGCTGTCTTCAAGCTGTACACAACGCTTACTGCACACTGAGTACATATCGCAATCGGTACAAACAACAGATCGTACACGCTTTGACAGTGTAGCTTCCTTTGAGCGTTTATCTATCGCCGCAGTGACCATTGTAAGCTGACCTCTGATACCGCCCAGAGTTCTCGAAGCCATATTGAGCTTTGAAGAAGTGGTCTGCCCTACAAGGTCAACGGAATTTTTCACTCCCACCACCTTTTTCGCCGCTTTTTTTATCACAGGGACCGGCAGGGCAATAAAAAGCACAGAGCCTATAAGCAAATCAGCAAACATTGAAAATGTATCACCGTTCACGCCCATTGCCACAAGGCTCACAAGTGAAACTGCAAGGAAAACAAGCACTATCACAAGAGAGCCGAATTGCAGAAAAGCTCCGCAGATAAGTCCTGACGTGGCAAGCAAAAGTGTATTTCTCGCAAGTGACGGAGTACAAAGGAGCACACCGCAGGTGGTCAATGCTCCAACAACTGCACCGCCTATATTTCTATACTTTCGCACTGCCATAAGCATACACAAAGTGCCTGCTATCCTGCCCAAGTTCACCACATGGAGCGGTGCGGCAGTAATGGTCGAGATAAACATAATATAAAGTATAGCTGTGAAAACTCCGTTTATTCCTGTGAGGTCAAAAACACCGCTTCGGTTTCTTTGACGTTTTACGGTCAGTGCAATAAAAACAACACAGCCACACATGAGAGAGCTTATCATTCGCAGTGAAGCCGTATATGTATCCGATGGCATTGCCACCGACATTACACAGCTGAAAAGAAGCATTGCTCCTGTTGTGAGGAGCGACACAAAAACGGGGTCGTCCTTATGGTCAGCAGAGGGCATCACAAGCCTTACCGCCCCTATAACAAGTATCGCACAAAGCTGAACGATACCCTCTGAGAATGTTCCGCTTACAAAATATGCAAGTGCAGAGCCTAAAAAAGCAGGTATCACATTAGTTCCCGAAAGCACTGCCACCGCCACGTTCATTGACGAGGGAAAGCCTAAGATCTTTCCGAAGCTTGCTGTAAACGCTGCTGCCGCCGATAAAACAGCCATAAGTACATTCGTTTTGCCTGAGGTATGAAATTTTGCCGTATGCCGTATTTTTTCCATTGCTTATCACGTCCTATGTTTCCAAAATGTAATAATTACATTTTAGCAGGACTATCAAGCGAAAGGTGTCGCAATATGGGCTTGAAATTGAAATACTGACCAAATTTACGGACAGATCTCAAAGCCACTCCCATACATCTTTTGAAAAAACACAATCAATGTTTGCGTAATAATTTTTAATTTGAGATATCCGAAGAACGGGACGTCGGATTTCTGCAAAGCAGAAATTGCGCCGCTCCCCTACATTTAATGTGCGGATAACGCAAGCAGACGTAAATGCAGGGTTTAGTTGTACGAAAATATGTACAATTAGATAAGCTTTCTAAGGGCTTCGGAAAAGGTTATGAATTGTTCCATGGAAAGAGCTTCAGGACGGACGGAGGCAGGCAGGTCGCTTTGCTCTATCGCCTGATTCACTATGGATTTATCTATGCCCATTGATGATGATACGGAATTTGAGAGGGTCTTTCTTCGCTGTGAAAATGCTCCCCTAGCGACTTTGAAAAAGAACTTTTCGTCCGTCACGCCCTCGGGGGTCTTATCACGGATATCAAACCTCACCACGCAGCTGTCAACGTTAGGCGAGGGCATGAAGCTTCCTCGTGATACGTTGAAAAGCAGTTTCGGTACAGAAAAATAATTTATTGCCACTGTGACTGCTCCCATATCTCTTGTACCCATAGGGGCACAAAGACGTGTGCCTGCTTCTTTCTGCACCATGACAGTAACAGACTTTATGGGCAGACGTTCTTCAAGGAGCATCATTAATATGGGCGAGGTTATGTAATAAGGCAGATTTGCACAAACGGCAACGTCCATGCCCTGAAATTCCTCGGCAATAAGCTTATGGAGGTCAGTTTCCATGACGTCGGCGTTTATTATCTTCACATTGTCATATTCTGCAAGAGTTTCTGCAAGGACCGGCATAAGCCTGTCGTCAATTTCGATAGCCACCACCTTGTCGGCACGCTTGGCAAGCTCGTTTGTGAGAACGCCTATGCCTGTGCCTATCTCGATTATGCCGAAGCCTTTTTTTGCGTTGCCCATTTCGGCTATCTTGGGGCAAACGGAGGGATTCACTAAGAAATTCTGACCGAGAGCCTTGGAGAAAGTGAAATTATGTCTTGCGAGAACATCTTTTATCACACTTATATTAGAAAGATTATCCATTTATTAATACACCTCAGATTAACTGATAAATCGACAAAAAATTAACAAAATAATTATATCATATTAACAAAAGATTGTCAACTGATTTGGAAAAGAATAATATTCCAATGAAGTAATGAAAGACCCAGCGGAGCGATTTTGTGGCAAGATAAACTATCCCGAATATATGTAGGGGCTTGCGAAATTTCTGTTCGCTAGCTCACAGAAATACGACCGCCCGTTTCGGGGGAGTTGCGAGGTTTGGATTTTTCATGAAGTTGAGTGGGGGAACGAAACGGGCGAACGCTGTTCGCCCCTACCATGCGTTGTGGGGTTGTCATGGTTTGTGGGATAAACGATAATGCGAAACGTCGAGGGGGCGGGACGTCGGATTTCTGCAAAGCAGAAATTACGCCGCTCCCCTACAGGGTTTGTGAAACGCAGTAAATTGTGCGGATAACGCAGGGTTTGACGGGCGACCAAGACGGGTGAACAGTGTTCGCCCCTACAGATTTGTTGCCGTGGGGGTCGTGTTTCAGTCGTTTTATATTCAATTTTCAAGCTTCAAACAAGGTGCAGGAAGTGCTTTTCTGTGCGATCAGAACCTCTCATCGTGTTCACCTAACTCACGTTGACAAAATGTTTCCTCATACACTGCTACCTTGCAGGATATTCAATTTGGGATAATATCCCTATACTTATCCCGAAAATGGGGTGCTTTGTTGCATTAAAAATGCAACAATTGCAGAAATGTTACCAAATTAAAATATAAATCATTTGTTTGCACAAAGCAATACCCCTGAAATTGTGCAGGATCAACATGGAATTTTGAACTAAATGTGTCTTGACATCGTTAATATCACGTTAATAAAACAGTGATATAATAAAAAAAGCAAAGTGAACGGAGGGGTAAAAATGTTTCACATACTTGTGGTGGAGGACGATACTAACACTCGCAAACTGACCTGTGATGTGCTTAGCGACAACGGCTACACACCTATCGAGGCTCGTGACGGTATAGAGGCTCTCGAAATAATGGACGAAAAACACGTTGACCTTATTATAATGGACGTTATGATGCCTCGTATGGACGGTTTGGAGCTTTGCGAAACTATCCGCAAGGCTGGGTTTCAGACGCCTATATTAATGGTGACGGCTAAGGAAACGGCTTTTGACAAAAAGCAGGGCTTTATAAAAGGTACGGACGATTACATGGTGAAGCCTGTGGACGAGGAGGAAATGCTTCTGCGTATTCAGGCTCTTTTGCGACGTTCACAGATAGTGAGCGACCACAAGATAACTGTGGGCGACACCACTCTCGACTATGACGCACTGACTATCAAGACCCCTGAGGGCATAAGGGAGCTTCCACCGAAAGAGTTCATGCTTCTTTACAAGCTTCTTTCCTATCCCGACAAGATATTCACCCGCCGTCAGCTCATGGACGAGCTTTGGGATATGACCTCAGACACTGACGAGCGCACTGTGGACGTACACATAAACCGCATAAGAGAGCATTTGAAGAGTAACCACGACTTTGAGATAATGACAGTGAGAGGGCTTGGCTACAAGGCAGTCAAGCTGAAAGGATAGGCTCATGAAAAAACATCTTATCTCTGCTCTTCGCTCAGAGCGCAGGCGAAATTACACCATGAACGCCAGCATAGTTTCGGCGGTATTTATGATAATGATATGGGCAGGGCTTCTTACGGGATTTATAATGATAGGCATAAAAAGATGCCTGCATTTTCTATCCCCTTTGCAAATGCCTTTAGTTTTCCTTATTGTGGGACTTGTGGTATCTGTAATAATCGGCACTTGCATTTCTGCCGCTGTAGCAAGCAAGATAGTAAGACCTGTGCGTGAGGTAAAAAAGGCAATGCACAGGGTAGAAAAGGGAGATTTCTCTCAAAGGTTAGAGGTAACGGGCTTTAACGGCGAGATAGACGAGCTTATAGAAAGCTACAACAAAATGGCGCAGGAGCTTGGAGGCATCGAGATGTTCAGGGAGAATTTTATCAACAGCTTCTCCCACGAGTTCAAAACGCCTATCGTTTCTATCCAGGGCTTTGCGAAACAGCTAAAAAAAGAAAATCTGTCAGAAGAGAAAAAGCAGGAATACATTGACATTATCATCAGTGAATCAAAGCGTTTGACCAATCTTTCATCGAACATTCTTATGCTTTCAAAGCTTGAAAATCAGCAGATAATCACTGACAAGACAAGCTTTTCCCTTGACGAGCAGATAAGAAACTGCATACTTCTTCTGGAAAAGCAATGGACGGCTAAAGACATAAGCTTTGACATTGATATGCAGGAGATACAATACACCACCAATGCGGAAATGCTTTCGCAGGTGTGGGTGAACATAATAGGCAACGCCGTAAAATTCTCCCCAGAGGGAAGCTCTATCAGAGTAAAGCTTTTTAAAGCGGGTGATGTAATAACGGCTGAGATAACTGACCGTGGCATCGGCATGGATCAGCAGACCATATTCCACATTTTTGAACGCTTTTATCAAGGGGACAGGGCGCACGCTTCAGAGGGAAACGGACTTGGTTTGCCCCTTGTTAAGCGTATCGTGGAGCTGTGCAACGGCAATATCCGTGTAGAATCACAATACGGAAAGGGTACGAATTTTATTGTTACCCTTCCTGAGAATGGATAGGCATATAAAAAGGACGGGTATTTCGTTGGAAATATCCGTCCTTGATTTTTTATCTCAGGTCATCAATGCTGTAGCTGTTATAGCCCTCGTAATAATAGCTTTGGTCTATGCCCTTCATAAACAGCTCTCGGTCATTTATATCCGCTGTGAGGGCGTTTTTAAGCAGGTGCTTTATTTCGATATCACGAATGGGGCTTCGTTCCATGGCAAGGAGATAATCCTCCTTGTCTATCCTGCTCCAATCTACCGCCATAGAAAGCTCTTTTCTGAACATCATATCCAGCCATATGCGCATTGACCTGCCATTGCCCTCTCTGAACGGGTGGGCGATATTCATTTCAACATACTTTTCAACTATAGCGTCAAAGTCGCTTTGTGGCATTTTTTCGATATTTTCAAGGGAGCTTTCAAGATACATAACAGGGGCAAATCGAAACCCGCCTTTGGCAATATTCACAGTTCTTATTTTCCCTGCGAAATCATAGATATCCTCAAAAAGATATTTGTGTATCTCTGCGAGAGCCTGAAAACTGCCTGCTTTCTGCTTATCCAAAATGCCATGTTCAAACAGCTTAACAGCCTTTTCCTTGCTTAGCTTTTCTTCTGTTCTGGCAAGGGTCGCAGAGTCGGTTATACCAAGTTTGTTTTCCAAAGCCATAAGCTGTTCTCCTTTCGGCGGCTCTTAGATAGCTGCAAAGCCCTGCTTCAGATCATCTATGATATCCTCGACATTTTCAAGACCTACGGAAAGTCTTATCATTCCGCCGTTTATGCCTGCGGCAACGAGCTGTTCGTCTGAAAGCTGTCTGTGTGTTGCGGAGGCTGGGTGGAGGATACAAGTACGGATATCGGCAACGTGAACTTCGTTGGAAGCAAGCTTAAGGCTGTCCATGAACTTTGCCGCTGTATCTCTTCCGCCCTTGATAACGAACGAGATAACGCCTGCTGTGCCAAGAGGGAGATACTTTTCAGCAAGCTTATGGTACTTATCGCTTTCAAGTCCAGGATATGCAACGGACTCTACCTTGTCATTGTTTTCGAGGAATTTTGCCACTGTGAGCGCATTCTCGCAATACTGCTTCATTCTTACAGGGAGAGTTTCAAGTCCCAGATTGAGCAGGAACGAGGAATTTGCAGCAGGATAGCAGCCGAAATCTCTCATAAGCTGCATTCTTGCTTTTACGATATAAGGTGCGAATGAATATTTTTCAGTGTAGATAGTGCCGTGATAGCTTTCGTCAGGCTCGGTCATGCAAGGGAACTTTCCGCCCGTCCAATCGAATTTGCCGCTGTCAACGATAACGCCGCCTACCTGTACAGCATGGCCGTCCATATACTTTGATGTAGAATGGATAACGATATCTGCGCCCCACTCGATAGGTCTGCAAAGGTATGGAGTAGCGAAAGTATTATCAACGATAAGAGGAACGCCATTCTTATGGGCGATATTTGCAAAACGCTCGATATCGAAAACTGTCAACGCAGGGTTTGCGATAGTTTCACCGAAAACAAGCTTTGTATTATCCTTGAATGCCGCCTGTATCTCTTCATCTGTAGCGTCTGGGTCAACATAGATACACTCTATGCCAAGTCTTTTCATTGTTATGCTGAAAAGGTTTATGGTGCCGCCATAGATAGAAGTGGAAGCTATAAAGCTGTCCCCTGCCTGACAGATGTTCAGGATAGAGCAAAGTGTGGCAGCCTGTCCGCTTGATGTACACATTGCGGCTGCACCGCCCTCGAGAGCGGCAATTTTCTTTTCGACTGCGTCTGTGGTAGGGTTTTCAAAGCGTGAGTAGATAAGGCTCTTGGTAGGGTCGTCAAAGACCTCGGCTATCTCTCTTGAGGAGTCATAGACATAAGTTGTGCTTTGTACGATAGGCACTACCCTTGGCTCTCCGTTTTTAGGCGTATAGCCCTCGTGTAAACATTGTGTTTCGATCTTCAATCAAATCAAATCCTTTCAATGCGGTGATGACCGCAAAATTTTTACCAATATAAAAAGCTTTTCAAAAAGCGTTTAAAACAGCAGTCCCCTCAGACCGCCCAAACATTATAAATGCGTTTATTCTGCATAGCGAAAACTCATAGCTGAATCGAAAATATCTTCTCCCATTGAAATATACTTTAGTGGTATCACCACATTATATTGTATATATTCGCTGTCAGAAAACTCGTATATACCCTGAACGTTCACACTTTGATCCTCACCCAGAGCCGCAATAACACAGCCACGCTTGCCATTGCCAAGGTCAAGTTCCCGATAATCAAGCCAAACATTATAATCAGAGCTGATATCAGCCGACTTTGCATACATATCTAGCATATCATCGACCGTGGTCTTGTCAAGCCGCTGATAATAGGACAATGACAGATTTAACCCGTCATATTTTTCGTCCACTTTGCCGTCAATAAGATTTGCATAGACAATCTTCACATCTCTCGTGCCGTCAAAATCATCTGTAGTTATCTCATGCTTTTCCAACTTTGCGGCAGAAAATCCACCTATCTCAGGCAACTCTAAAGCGGCAGAAAAATCTGAAAGCTCTATGGTCAGACCGTTTTCAACATCATAACGGTCTGTATCCACCGACCCTCCGTTAAACATATCATAAACATAGCTGTCTATAACCATGTAAACGCCACCCGTGGTGATATTCGCAGAAATGCCATTTTCGTCAACGAAACTTTCAAGTTTCGTGAACGTGCTATCCTCGTCAAACTGCATTATAACTGCACTGGCTTTTTGCTCGTCGCTTATTTTGTCGCTAAACTCAAAACGAATGACCCCACCCCCGAAATCAGCGTCAGTATACTTGACAGGTATACTAAGGAGCGGCTCGTCAGAATTTATCATTGCGTTTATACCATAATAATCAGAAAGCATTGCCTCTGCACCAAAATTGCCCTCTATGGTGCATTTGGCTGTATATGGTATTTCGCTAAGGTCACAAACAAGCTCAGGGTCACGAATTATTTCCACCTGCGAACTGTCATCCACACTGTCGGGCGTATCTGACACCGCTTCCGCAGTAGTAGTATCTTTCGTTTCTGAAACGCTGTCTGCGGCTTCCTCAACAGGTCCGCAGGCGCAAAGTGACACTGATAGCAACGCCGCCAGCAATACAGCTGTTTTTCTGCTATTTTTCATATTAAGTTTCTCCCTATTTTTTTATTTTGTTTACCTTACAAGTCCTTGAAGTCCACCCTTGCCCCCGTAAGAGCACTCTCCATTACTATCCTTGCACATTCTGAAAGCGAAACTGCGCTTTTGCAGGTCATCATGGCTTTTTGTATGCAAAGTCCGAAAACTATGTGAAGCTCTCCCCTGCCTGCTGACTTCTGTGCTATAGGCAGAAGCGGTTGCCAAAGAAGCTTTATATAGCTTTGGACAGTTTCGCCTGTGGTGCAGTTTCTTATTTTGCCAAAGCTTGCGCCCCCTGCGTTTGCCGCAGTGTAGCGGAGCATTTCCCCAACGTCCGTAAAAGGCTCGTTATATTTTTGAAGCACTCCTGCGGTAAAAGACCACACCGAGTAGTTATTGCCCACAAGCTTTTCGTCAATGATATCGCCGTAGAAATACTTTCTGCTTGACTTATCAGTGAACACTGTGAAAACGTCCTCTTCTTTAACACCCTCTGTCATGAAAAGCTTTCTCACGTCCTGCTGACAGGAATAGCCTGCAAGAGAGCCTATACAGCACAAAAGGGATTGCGGGTGGACATAGCCCTCGGGGCTTCTCATGGCTCTGAGAAGTCTGTCAAAAATCTCAAAGGCACTGCTTTTATATTGTTCAAGTTCCATTTTTATCACCGTTTCTCACGTTTTCTCCCCTTTTTGGCTTTTCTTCATGATGTTTATCAGATAAAATTCAGGGGCTTGACGATCTGAAAAGACCTATCAGCCCGCTGAAATATTTTTATTCTTTGATATTATACGTTTATTTCTGCAACATCGTCAGACACGCCGTTTGCTTCGACAACAGGCTTTACGCAATTTTCGATAAACTCGTCCACCTGCTGTGGGCATCTGCCGATAAAGTTTTCAGGCTTCATTATCTTATCCATTTCTTCCTTTGTTATCATGAACATAGGGTCGTTAAGGATAAGCTCGCAGAGGTTATTGTCAAGTCCCTCTTTCTTAACTCTTGCGCCTGCTACCATTGAATATTCTCTTATTCTTTCGTGAAGTTCCTGTCTGTTTCCGCCCTTTTCTACAGCGTCCATCATAATGTTCTCGGTAGCCATGAAAGGAAGCTCTGCCATAACTCTTCTTCTGATGATCTTGTCATATACTACCAAGCCGTTGTCAGGATCTGTAACATTGAGCATGATATTGAGTATAGCGTCAACACCCAGGAAAGCTTCGGCAACGGAAATTCTCTTGTTTGCAGAGTCGTCGAGAGTTCTCTCAAACCACTGTGTACCTGCTGTGAATGCAGGGTTGAGAACGTCGCAGATAACGTATCTGGCAAGTGATGTTATTCTCTCATCTCTCATTGGATTTCTCTTATATGCCATAGCGGAAGAGCCTATCTGATTTTTCTCGAACGGCTCTTCGATCTCCTTGAATGACTGCAAAATTCTTATGTCATTAGAGAACTTCATAGCAGACTGAGCGATACCGGCAAGAACCGAGCATACCTGATAGTCCATTTTTCTTGAATAGGTCTGACCTGAAACCGGAACAACAGCGTCAAAGCCCATTTCCTCGGCTATCATTTTTTCAAGCTCTTTTACCTTATCAGTATCACCGTGGAAAAGCTCCATAAATGAAGCCTGAGTGCCTGTAGTACCCTTTGAACCGAGGAGCTTGAGGTTAGCAAGTCTGAAATCCAGATCTTCAAGATCCATAAGAAGCTCGTTGCACCAAAGAGTAGCTCTTTTGCCCACTGTCGTGAGCTGTGCAGGCTGGAGGTGAGTATAAGCAAGGCAAGGCATAGCCTTATACTTATCGGCAAACTTTGCAAGCTGGTCGATGACCTTGACAAGCTTTCTCTTTACGACCTTAAGTGCATCTCTCATGATGATAACGTCTGTGTTATCGCCTACATAGCATGAAGTTGCGCCAAGGTGAATGATACCTGCTGCCTTTGGACAAACAAGGCCATAAGCATAAACGTGTGACATAACGTCATGACGAACAAGCTTTTCACGCTCAGCGGCAGCGGCATAATCTATATTATCAATGTTAGCTTCAAGCTCGTCTACCTGCTCCTGAGTAACATTAAGACCAAGCTTCATTTCAGCACGGGCAAGGGCTACCCACAGCTTTCTCCAAGTAGTAAACTTCTTGTCAGCAGAGAAAATATACTGCATTTCCTTGCTTGCATATCTGGTACAAAACGGGCTTTCATAAGAATTTGTCATTGTTCTTCGACCTCTTTCGTAATATTATATAATGTATACACACTTATTATAGCATATTTTTTGCGGGTTTACAATAGGTTTAAGGAGAAATGTTTACAGTGGGACAGCATTGGATAGGAAAGGAGCTTTTAAAAGTTAAATTTCTGTAAATTTTCAAGCTGAAACAGAGCTGTGCTTGACTTTTGGGGGCGGATATGTTATGATATTAAAGCCGCATATTCACGGTCATAAGTGTTTGTATTTGCAGACCACCGTGCGTAGCGAGTTTATTTAAAGGTAGGTGCATTCGTAATGTACGCAGTAATTGAAACAGGCGGAAAGCAGTATCAGGTTAAGCCTGGTGATGAGGTTTTCGTAGAAAAGCTGGACGTAAACGCTGAGGACGCTGTTACTTTCGATAAGGTAATGGTAGTTGGCGCTGACGACGGTATCAAGGTTGGCGCTCCATATGTTGACGGCGCTTCCGTAACAGCTAAGGTCATCAAGAACGGCAAGTCCAAGAAGGTGACTGTATTCACTTACAAGCCAAAGAAGGGCGAAAAGACCAAGATCGGTCACAGACAGCCTTACACTAAGGTTATGATCGAAGCTATCAACGCATAATGATCTGTGCTGATTTTTTCAGAAATGAGCATGACAGACTTGTGGGATTTCGTATAACGGGTCACGCAGGTTACGCAGACTATGGCGAGGACGTATGTTGTGCAAGCGTATCGTCTGCTGTAATGTTGACGGCTAACACTGTCACTGAGGCTTTTAAGATAAAGGCTGATGTCGCAGTGGAAGAAAACGAAATAATATTAAGGCTTGAAAATGACAGCTCAGAGGAGGGGGACAAGCTACTTTTAGGGCTTCTCACTCATTTATATTTTCTAGCTGAGGAATTTTCAGGCAGGATCAAAGTCACGGTCAGAGATAACTGATCGGACGGATTACATTTTATGGAGGTGTAATTTAGATGATTAAGATTTCAATGCAGTTTTTCGCTCATAAAAAGGGAATGGGTTCTACAAAGAACGGACGTGATTCTGAGTCAAAGAGACTTGGCGTAAAGAGAGCTGACGGTCAGTTCGTACTGGCTGGTAACATCCTCGTTCGTCAGAGAGGTACTCACATTCACCCAGGCGAGAACGTTAAGAAGGGTTCTGACGATACTCTGTTCGCAACAAGCGACGGTGTTGTAAGATTTGAAAGACTCGGTAGAGACCGCAAGAAGGTTTCGGTTTATCCCAAGGCTTAATTTTGTAACATATGACCCTGAGCCTTAGGCTTGGGGTCTTTTGTTGGTTAATGACAACTAAATTTACGCATAATATCATTTATAAGGAGGTTTGATCATGTTTGTCGATCAGGCGAAGATCTATATAAAAGCCGGTGACGGCGGCGACGGTGCAGTTTCATTCCACCGTGAGAAATACGTTGCGGCAGGCGGTCCGGACGGCGGTGACGGCGGTAAGGGCGGAGATATTGTTTTCGTTGTTGACGACAATATCTCAAACCTTATAGATTTCAGATATAAGAGAAAATATGTTGCCGAAAAGGGACAGAACGGCGGCGGCAAAAACTGCTCAGGCAGGAATGCTCCCGACCTTGTGGTAAAAGTTCCTAGAGGCACTGTTGTTAGAGAGATAAAGAGCGGCAGGATACTTGCCGACCTTTCTACAGATGAGCCTGCTGTTATCGCTCACGGAGGCAAGGGCGGACGTGGAAACGCTCATTTTGCCACTTCCACAAGGCAGATACCGAAGTTTGCAAAGCCGGGTTTCCGTGGCGACGAATATGAGGTCATGCTTGAACTCAAGCTTATTGCAGACGTGGGACTTGTGGGCTTCCCGAACGTTGGTAAATCCACACTCATCTCTGTTGTATCAGCGGCAAAGCCAAAGATAGCCAACTATCACTTCACTACCCTGACGCCTGTGCTTGGCGTTGTTAAGATAGAAGAGGGAAAATCTTTTGTTATGGCGGATATCCCAGGTCTTATCGAGGGTGCGAGCGAGGGCATTGGTCTTGGTCACGAATTTCTCAGACACGTTGAGAGGTGCAGACTTATCGTTCACGTTATCGACGTTTCAGGCAGCGAGGGCAGAGATCCTATCGAGGATTTCAAGGCGATAAATCACGAGCTTGAAAACTTCTCAATGGAGCTTGCGGAAGCTCCGCAGATAGTTGCCGCAAACAAGAGCGATATGGCTACCCCTGAGCAGGTAGAAAGACTGAGAAACTATGTTGAGGATCAGGGACTTCTGTTCTATGAGATCTCTGCCGCTACCACAAAGGGTACAAAAGAGCTTATGTATGGCGTATGGGAACGACTTTCTGTTCTTCCGCCTGTTAAGCAGTTTGAAGCTCAGCCGCTCACTCAGGAGGAGCTTGACGATAAGCTCATCTCAAAGAAAGACTTCCGTGTTACTGTGGAGGACGGCGTTTATTTCGTGGAAGCAGATTGGCTTCTTGACATACTCAGGACGGCTAATATGGACGATTACTCCTCACTGCAGTATTTCCAGAACGTACTCAGGACCAGCGGCATAATCGACAAGCTGGAAGAAATGGGTATCGAAGAGGGCGACACTGTTTCTATATTCGACTTTGAGTTTGAATATCTCAGATAGGAGGGAGCGTCACGGGAAAGCTTTCTGATATGGACGCTATGCAATACTCCCCTCTGGCACTGGCTTTTATCGGGGACGGCGTTTACGAGATAAGGGTAAGAGAAAAGCTTATCCTTGAAGCTAATATGCCTGCGGACAAGCTGCACAAGCTCACTGTTGAGAGGGTGTGTGCGGAATATCAGGCAAAGGCTGTTCGCAAGTGGCTTGACGAGGGGCTGCTTAACGAACAGGAAATGGATATTTTCAAAAGGGGCAGAAATGCAAAGGGCATAAATGCTCCAAAACATTCCACTGTGGGGGAATACCGCATGGCGACAGGTTTGGAATGTCTTTTCGGTTTTTTATATCTCACGGGGCGTGAGGAACGTATAGGTGAACTGTTCGAGGCAGCATGGTCTGTGGGCAGCATCAATGAATAATATTACATCAAGGAGTGAATCAAATGTCAGGTCATTCAAAATGGGAAAACATTAAAAGAAAAAAGGGTGCAACAGACGCTGCAAGAGCTAAGATATTTACAAAAATAGGCAGAGAGATCGCTGTTGTAGTTAAGCAGGGCGGTGCTGATCCTGCAGGTAACGCAAAGCTGAGAGATCTTATCGCAAAAGCTAAGTCAAACAACGTGCCTAACGATAATATCGATAGAATTATCAAAAAGGCAGCAGGCGACGGCGACAAGAACAGCTACGAGTCAATGGTATACGAGGGCTACGGTCCAAGCGGTGTTGCTGTTATCGTTGAGTGCCTTACAGACAACAAGAACAGAACAGCAGGCGATATCCGTCACTTCTTCGACAAGTTCGGCGGAAACATGGGTACATCAGGCTGTGTATCTTTCATGTTCTCTGATGTTGGTACTGTTGTTATGGAGAACAACGGTGCTGACGAGGACAAGATAATGGAGGACTGCTTTGAGGCAGGCGCTGACGATTTCAACGTTGATGACGATGTTATCGAGATATCATGCGATCCTAATCAGGTTTCTTCTGTAAGAGAAGCTCTTGAGGGAATGGGTTACAAGGTACTTTCTGCTGAGTCTGAGAAAGTTCCTTCAAACTACACGACTATCGAGGACGAGGACGCTATCAAGAAGATGGGTCTGCTTCTCGAGCATCTTGAGGACGATGACGACGTTCAGAACGTTTACCACAACTGGGAGAATATGCCGGTTGAAGAGGAAGAATAATCAGGAAGATTTCTGACACCTTACTATTGACATTTACATATAATGTGGCATAATAGAATTAGAAAGATTTATTCTTTTAATAGGGGTTGCGAATCCGTCTAAAATCGCTTTAATAGGTATTTAAAGGGTCAATTTGTTTTGACCCTTTATTTTTTGTATGGAGATGTATGTGTGCGCATAATTGGACGGAGAAGCTCATAAAATAATCATGCAGATATGGGGGACTGACGCTTGCAGGGCGACAGTCCCTTTTAAGCTTTAAACGACGATTTTTCGGGGATTTTCGTGTTAAAATCGCTGAAAATCCTTGCCGCTTTGCGGTGCTGTTTGTAAGTTGTGCTATTGACATAAAAGGGGTTATAGTATATAATAATCGTATGTGTAGATATTGCCCTGAAAAGATAAAAAATACAGATAATGGGTGATAAGGAAGAAGCAGAGAATGATAGGAGGAAACTTATGAACAAGATCTTTTGTTCTGCTCTGACAGCCGTTGTTGCAGGCACTATGCTCACAGGCTGTGCCATGCCTTGGGAAAAGGGAGCTGATGACGACGTTGCCCCTGGTGGTTATTCCTATACGGCTGACTCAAATTCAGAACAGAAACAAGCTTATCGCTGGCTCATAGAGCCGACTATAAACGCCGATAATATCATTTCTTTTGACGGAAGTCAGGTCGACCCTAACAACGAAAAGAACACAGCTTATGCCAACTATTCTGTTATCAGACAGAGCGGCAAGTATGGCATTATAGACTACAGCGGAAACATGGTAGTGCCTGCGGAATATGACGATTACTACACCTGCTGGTGCGGAGAGGTCACGCTTTTCAATATTATAAATGAAAAGAATGATGAGTATGAGTATTGCAGTATCGACAGCTCAAATCAGGTAGTATACTATGCGGCGGAACATCATGACAGCTCACCGAAATATTACTGGAACAGCAATGAAGAAAAGATCTATGTAAAGGACGCTGACGAAGAACAAGGCGAAGAATACACCGGCAAAAAGGCTGTTGTGGTATGTGAAGCTGACGTGAAAAAGTCTGACAATGGTTTTTATGACATTTCTCCTGTGAGCGAACCGCTTTACGGGCTTGCTAAAAAGGACAAGCTTATACTTGATATGCAGTATACTGATTTCTATGCCCCTGCATACAAAGGCGCAGGACTTACCTGCATCGCCTTTGAGAACGATAAAGGCAAGTGGGGATATGTTGGTTCTGACGGCAAAACTATAATCGACTTCAAGTGCGACGGTGACATGAGTGCCTATTGCGGAAAAGTGATAGATGACGAGATGGCTGTTCATCCTTATCTTTTCACTGACGATTATCTGCCGGTATCCATAAATTCATCATATGGTTATTATGACATAGACGGCAACTGTATCGTAAAGCCAGGCGAGTTCGATCAGGCAAGACCTGCTCATAACGGCAAGGCATGGGTAATGAAGTCCGGAAAATGGGGCGTTATAGCATTCGGTGACGCACCTGTGGAGGAGGACTCATCAGAGGAAGAGACCACCACAACTACGACCACCACAAGCTACATCACCACGACCACAACTTCAACGACCACCAAAACAACTTCGGTTTCAACAGAAACGAAAAAAGCAACTGAAACTACTCCATCTTTGACACAGCCAAGTGAAACCACTGAGGTGTCAACGAACACGGAAACTGTTACAGAAACAGTAACGGAGCCTGTTACGGAAACTGATCCGCCTGCTCCTGAGCCTGAGCCTGAGCCGACACCTGAACAATAGTAAGAATATAAACGGCGTTATCCCACTTTGGGGTACGCCGTTTTTTTGGTGCATGAATATGTGCGGATATTGAAAATGCGTGCATAAACAAAGCATCGAAAGCGGGACGTCGTATTTCTGCAAAGCAGAAATTGCGCCGCTCCCCTACTTTTTAACACACAAAAAAAGCCCTGCCGAAGCAGAGCTTTTCTTTTTTACTGGTTATATATCTCTTTTCTGAGAAGTGCTTTGCAGGCTTCAAAATCCACTTCGAGAATTGATTGACCGTCAGATGATGTGCCATATGAATAGGAATCATCATCAGGTATTCTCATGGACTTTATCTCGTAATTCATGGAGAATATCGCCTTATAGGTAAGAGCAAAAAGCTGTGTCTGGGACATATTGGTTGTAAGATGTGACATTGACGCTTTTGCGAACTTGTCTATAGTCAGCGGATCTGAGCTTTTCGCCTTTTCGATTATCTTTGTGATAACTGTTCTCTGGCGTTCTGTTCGCTGGAAATCTGCGTTGCCAACATATCTAAGTCTTGCATAGGCAAGCGCCTGATTGCCGTTTACATGGAGCTTCTTTCCGCCCTTATCAAGATAGTCTGTACCCTTTTTATTGCCAAGAAGCTTGTTTTGCTCTGCCATTGGAGGCTTCATGCCCTCGGCTTCTTCATCAGAAATGTCAAGCTCGATACCGCCAACAGCGTCAACGATATCAACGAATGACAGAAAGTCAATATAAACATAATCGTCAACGGCAATATCAAAATTATACTCTATGGTATCCATAAGAAGCTCTGCACCGCCGTAAACATACGCCGCATTGAGCTTTGACCATGTGTCTATATCATTTCCGTCAGCGTCAATGCCCTTGATATTCACATACATATCACGCATGAAAGAGGTCATTGTTATCTCTTTTGTGGTGCTGTTAATGGAGAGAAGTATCATAGAGTCTGTTCTGCCACGCTCGTCAGCGTTTCTTGTATCAGAGCCTATAAGCAGGATATTTCGTACATCAGAGCTGTTCATGGAAGCATCTGTGTTCATTCTCTGACCTCTTTGCACCTTGTTCACCATGCCTATGTATCGCCATATAAGCACGTTCGCCAATATGAAAACCACCAAAAGTATAATGATAAGCACCTTGAAAAAGGTTTTTATAGGGTGTCTTTTTTTATTTTCCACTTTGTTTTTACCTTTTTTGTTCGTCTGACCGTTACGGCTTTTATTGTTTTTGCCAAATTGCAGGTCATTATTTCGTCTTTGGGCTGAGGTCTTTTTGCTTTTTGCCGACTTGCCTGAACTTCTCTGCTTGCTCTGTCTGTTCTGTGGACGTGACGTTTGTCTGCTCTGTGTCTGCCGTCTTGGAGTGCTTTCTCTGTATGAGCCTGCGTAATCTGATGACGAACGGCTTCCCTGCCCGTATGGCTGAGCTGTACCCTGTGTATTATCATCAGGGTAGCCAGCGTCATAGTAATCGTCAAAGTCGTTCACGCCCTCGTCTATTTGCTGAACACGCTGTCCGCCCGCACCGCTTATGCGGTTGAACTCGTCAAGCTGTCGCTGATATTCCTGTTCGTAGTAGTCCTGAGGCTTACTATCATTTCTGTAGTTTTGTTGTCTGTCTTTATTAGCCACCTGACTGCACCTCCGTTCATTTTTACAATACCAATATTATAGTACATATCAGGCTTATTGTCAATGACAGAAAAAAGGCGGAGCTTTTTCCAGCGTCCGCCTTGTTATTTTTACGTTGTTGTGGATAAGCGGGCGAACACTGTTCGCCCCTACAAGCAAATGCCGTATTTATGCGCATTTGCAGGTCTAAACATAGTTTTATTTTATTCTGCTGCTTCTTAGGGCGTTGAGGATAGCTATTACGGCTACGCCAACGTCTGCGAAAACCGCAAGCCACATTCCTGCAAGTCCCAATGCACCGAATATAAGCACAAGAGCTTTTACTCCAAGGGCAAAAATTATATTCTCTCTTACTATTGTCATAGTCTTTCGGGATATCTTTACTGCGTCTGCTATGCTTGACGGGTCGTCGTTCATAAGCACAACGTCTGCGGCTTCAATGGCGATATCTGAGCCTAAGCCACCCATTGCGATACCGATATCGGCTCTTGCGATAACAGGTGCATCATTTATTCCGTCCCCTGCGAATGCAACAAGTCTGCGGTCGGGGTCTTTTATAAGCTGTTCGACCTTTTCAACCTTGTTTTCAGGGAGAAGCTCACTGAAGAATGTTTTTATGCCCACTTTCTTTGCCACCTTTTCGGCGGTATCTTTCTTATCACCTGTGAGGAGGACAGTTTCGACCCCAAGCTCTCTAAGTCTTGAAACGGCTGTGGCAGAGGTTTCTTTTATCTCGTCGCCTAAGAGTATCTCGCCTATGAACTTGCCGTCAAGGGCAACATAAACTGCCGTTGCGGAGTCTTCTGAGCTTTGTGCGGCGATACCGTTTGTTTCAAGAAGCGCTTTCTTTCCGCAAAGTATCTCCTTGCCGTCAAGCTTTGCTCTTACACCGTTTCCTGCTATCTCTTCAACATCAGAAAGTCTTGCACCGTCTATTTCTTTGCCGTATCTCTGCACTATGGAGATACCGATAGGGTGAGTTGACATACTTTCTGCATATGCAGCGGCTTCAAGGAGGATATCCTGTGAAACGTCCTGTGGGTTTACGCTTAGGACAGTGAACTTGCCCTTTGTGAGCGTACCTGTTTTATCAACTGCGAGAGTTTTGCACTTAGCCATTGTTTCGAGATTTTTTGCACCCTTTATAAGTATTCCCTTTTTAGAAGCTCCGCCTATTCCTGCGAAGAACGAGAGAGGCACTGAGATAACAAGTGCGCACGGGCAGGATATTACAAGGAACAGAAGTCCTCTGTAGAGCCATTTCGAGAACTGGTCAAAGCCCAGAATGAAGCTTGGTATAAACACGAGTGCAAGTGCAGCAATTACTACCGCAGGGGTATAAACTCTTGCAAAACGTGTGATGAACTTTTCGGTCTTGGCTTTTCTTTCGCTGGAGTTTTGCACCATATCGAGAATTTTCGACACTGCGGACTCGTGGAAAGTATTTGTGACCCGAACTTTGAGAAGTCCTCTCAGGTTTGTTGAGCCACTGAGGACGCTGTCCCCTGCTTTGACCTCGACCGGAAGAAACTCACCGGTAAGTGCTGATGTATCAAGCTCTGATTCTCCTTCTGTTACGATACCGTCAAGAGGTATTCTCTCGCCTGTTTTTACGGCGATCATCTCGTCCTTGAGGATATCCTCAGGAGGAAGCTCGTATGTTTTGCCGTTTCTTACAACTGTTACAGACTCAGGCTTAAGCTCCATAAGCTTTGTGATAGATTTTCTTGACTTCTCTACTGCGATAGTCTGGAAAAGCTCGCCCACCTGGAAGAACAGCATAACGGCTGCACCCTCACGGAAGTCTTTAAGTGCAAATGCTCCAACTGTTGCGATAGTCATGAGCAGAGACTCGTCAAAAGCCTCGCCTTTAACAAGGTTTCTTACAGCGGCGATAACAACGTCAAGACCTGCGATAAGGTAAGCAACTATTGCAAGGCCCGCACTGAGATACTCACATACAGTGCCGCTTCCAAGCTTATCCAAAAGCATTGATGCGATAAAGAACACGATAGCCACTGAAAGCTTGACTATCTCGCCCTTATGGTCATTCACAGGCTCTTCCTCTGCTGTCTGGACACCATAATCCTTAACAGTAACGTCAGGCTCAAGCTGATGGACGGTATCCTCTATCATAATACGCAGATCAGGATTAGAACCGTCTGTTTTGACAGTAAGTTTTTTGCTGATAAAATCGACGTTTGATGAAATAACGCCTGCAAGCTCACCCACACGGTTTGCTATCTTTTCACCGCAGTTAGGGCAATCGAGATCCTCCAGCTTCAGATAGAGAGTTTTCTCAGCACAATCGCCAAGCTCTTTCACGCTAACGTCAGGTTCAAGCTTATGGACGACGTTTTCTATCTCGGTAAAGAGGGCGTTTTTATCGCCGTCAAAATCAACTGTGAGTTTTTTATTGATAAAGTCAAGGTTAGAGCTTTTAACGCCTGAAAGCTCGCCCACACGTTTCTCGATCTTTTCCGCACAATGCGGACAATCGAGTTCCTTAAGAAGCAAAGTCATTTTACTCATTTCACATTCTCCTATACTACAAAAAAACAGATCACTTTCTTTACTCGCTGATATGCTCGATACCCATATTGAGTATGATAGCGACGTGTTCATCGGAAACTGAATAATAAACTGTTTTTCCCTCACGTCTATACTTCACAAGTCTTGCCTGCTTAAGCACTCTGAGCTGATGCGAGATAGCTGACTGTGACATTTCCAACAGCTCTGCGATATCGCACACGCACATTTCGTCCTTTATAAGGGTAAAGAGTATTTTCACTCTTGTTTGGTCGCCAAGGACTTTGAAAAGCTCTGCCACGTCATATATCTCCTCCTCAACGGGCATTGTTTTCCCTATTTCCTCCATTTTCTCTATATTCTTTCCTCCGCACTGTTTATGCTCATGCTTTACTGTATTCTCGCTCATTTATTTTCGCTCTCCTTTTCTTATTATTGTTTTAGTATATTCGATATGGGTCATTTCAATTCATCATATGAATAACTGTTCATATGTTTATTATATCATATATTCATGCTTTGTCAAGGGGGTTTTGAAATTTTTTTTGATTTAAGTTATTGGGGGTATTTTGTTTACATGGTACTGTTGCATACCATGCGGGCGAACGATGTTCGCCCCTACGGATTATTCGGGCGAGTTTGCTGTGCCGCAAAATCGCTTCGCTCTTTGCGGATTTACATTGTGCTAAGGGATAGAAAAGCGGTGCAGGTTTATGCTTCGATGTTGGTTTTATTTGATGTTTGGGTTCTATGTGCTTTTTGGATTTGTTCTGCACCGCTTAGTAGGCTTACGCCTATTGAGGCTCTGCCTCAAGCTCCGCTAGGGGCTTTGCCCCCAGACCCCACAATGGGTTTCACCCCTTGACCCTGACCAGGGGCGTGCCCCTGGACCTTTTGCTCGCTTCGCTCGGTGTTGGGGCACAACTCTGGTCAGCTTTGCCCATTCCTAATTCCTAATTCCTCATTCCTAATTCCTCACTCCTCACTTTTTACACCTGTATTTAAACTTGACAAGTGTCTAAAAAAATGTTACTATACTATAGTAATAAAACTTATATGCAAATTCTCGGTCCTATCGGAAAGGAAATGATACTATGTCAAAATCTGTTGAGATCCAATCTCAGGATCTAACCAAAAGATACACCCTCGGCGAGGAGATCTTCAACTCCGTTTCACACGGTGCAGGCGGTCTGCTATCCATTGCCGGCACTGCCGTTCTTATCGTTCTCGCTGCCATTTACTCCAACGCTTGGGGCGTTGTAAGCTCCGCTATTTTTGGAGCTTCTCTTATCATACTTTACACCATGTCTACCCTTTATCACGCTATCACCAATCCAAAAGCCAAAAAGTTTTTCAGGATAATGGATCACAACACCATTTTCTTCCTCATCGCAGGCACCTACACCCCTATCACCCTTGTGCCTTTGAGAGGTGCGTTTGGCTGGGTTCTTTTCGGAATCGTTTGGGGTGCGGCTATTCTTGGCATTGTGCTCAACTCCATTGACCTTGAAAAGTTCCGCAAGCCTTCTGTTGTATGCTATATCGCAATGGGCTGGGTAGTTATAATCGCTGTCAAGCCTATGATAGAAAAGGTTTATCCTCTGTCCTTGTGGTTTATTCTTATAGGCGGACTTTTCTACACTGTGGGCGTTATTTTCTATGTTAAAAAGAGCAAGAAATATTTTCACTCAATATGGCATTTGTTCACCATTGCGGGAAGTGTTTTCCACTACTTTGCGGTGCTTATGATGATAACTCACGAATAAGATAAAAAAATCCCGAGGGCGTTTTGAATGCTCTCGGGATTTTTTTACTCATTTTCTTCGTCGTCATCATTTTCCAATGTATCGATATACTTATTGTATTTCTTTATGGTGTGCTCATGCAGGAGATAGTCGATCACCATAGATACTGCAAAGCCTATAACTACATCTAATACAGCAGAGGAAACGCTGAATTTCGTATCGACAACCAGATCTATAACAGTAAACATGGCTGCAAAGACCAATGAATCAAGAGCATAAAACTTAATTCTGCTCTTTCTGCTCTTTTTGTCCGTACCTGTGTCAAGAGTCTTGCCTGTGAATGATCTCGGTATATCATAAATATGATTTTTACTGTTCACCACCGTATAGGTTATCATCATCACCACAACGCTTATAAGATCAGGCAACGGGTTCTGGTCGGTATACAACCGATACAAAAGCGAGATCAACACGCAGAATATCGACACTATGCCCACTGCCGCAAGGGCTGAATCGTTCGCCTGTTTGACACGCTCGTCAACACCATCTGTTATCTGAGTTTCAAGCTTTTCTTTGTTAAGTTTCATTTGTCATCTTTCCTTTCTTCCTTTTCTGTCCAAAACAGATCGTTGAGAGTCTTATCCAATGCGTCGCAGATAGCGACACAAAGCTTTAAGGTCGGGTTATAATTGCCTGATTCTATCATTCCGATAGTTTGTCTTGTTACGCCAACGGCTTTTGCAAGATCCTCTTGGTTCATATCCTTTTCAAGCCTTGCTATTTTCATTTTTTTATTTTTCAAGTTTTGCAGCCGCTCCTTTCTTTCTCGTTGATCATAGTATACATCATATTTTCTAAAATGTCAAATATATTTTGCATTTTTCTCGATATTTTTTTTATTATGTCATGATCATTTTTATATGACAAGTCAGGGCGGCAAAATTAAAATAGTTCTTAACTGAAATATATGGCGGTTTTTCTATTGCAAAAATGGGGAAAAAGTAGTATAATTACAATGGTAAGTTGTACAAATATGAAAGGAGCATTTTTATGCGTAAGTCCGGTATTTTAATGCACATATCCTCACTGCCTAACGATTACGGTATCGGCAAGCTTGGCAAAGAGGCTTATGCTTTTGTGGATTTTCTTGAAAAAGCTCACCAAAAATGTTGGCAGATACTTCCTATATCTCCTACAAGCTATGGTGATTCGCCATATCAGAGCTTTTCTGTTCATGCAGGAAATCCATACTTTATAGACCTTGAAGCTCTGGAAAAAGAGGGTTATCTAAAACCTGCGGAATATAAGGATATTGAGTGGGGCGATGACAAGGGTTCTGTTGACTATGGCAAGATATACGAGGTCATTTTTAAGGTGCTGAGAACGGCTCACAAGCGTTTTCGCAAAAAGCCTGAAAAGGCATACTCTAAATTCGTGGTGGAAAACAAAGACTGGATATACGACTACGCTTTGTTTATGTCACTGAAATTTGCAAACAAGGGCAAGGCCTGGTATGAATGGGACGAACCGCTGAAAATGTACAAGCCTAAGGCGATAAAAAATGCTAGGAAAGAATATGCAAATGATATCGACTTCTGGTGCTTTGTGCAGTATAAATATTTCCAGCAGTGGAAAAAGCTCAAGTCTTATGCCAATGAAAAGGGCATCGAGATAATAGGCGATATCCCCATATATGTGGCATATGACAGTGTTGAGGTGTGGAGTACACCGCAGTATTTCAGCCTTGACAAAGAGAAAAAGCCTGTTGAGGTGGCAGGATGTCCACCTGACGCATTCACGGCAGACGGTCAGCTTTGGGGCAATCCTCTTTACAACTGGGAATACATAGCAAGAGATAAATTCCGCTGGTGGGTAGAGCGTATAAAGGCGGCTTCTGACACCTATGACGTGGTGAGAATAGACCATTTCAGGGGCTTTGAAAGCTATTACTGCATACCATACGGCGCAAAGAACGCCAAAAAGGGCAAGTGGAGAAAAGGTCCTGACATGAGACTTTTCAAAGAAGTGAGAAAACAGCTTGGGGACGTGAAGATAATCGCAGAGGACTTGGGTTTTCTTACAAAGCACGTTGTAAAAATGCTCAACGCAAGCGGATATCCCGGCATGAAGGTGCTGGAGTTCGGCTTTGATTCTGATAATACAAACGGCTATCTGCCCCACAATTTTAAGACCACAAACAGCATTTGCTATACAGGTACGCACGATAACGAAACCATACTTGGCTGGATAAAGAGCTGTGACGAAAAGACCCGAAGCTACTGCAAGGACTATCTTGGAGTTACAAAAGACGAGTTCGTGCCTTGGGCAATGGTAAGACTTTGTTGGTCCAGCGTGTGTGATACAGCTATCGCACAAATGCAGGATATACTTTGCCTTGACGATAAAGCCAGAATGAATACACCGTCAACAGTGGGAGCAAATTGGAAGTGGAGATTGGAAAGCTTTGATAAGCTCGATGATACTTTGGCGGAGAGATTGGCGAAGATAACAGCGGTGTATGGCAGATAGAGCAGGGATAAATGAGGAATGAGGAATGAGGAGTGAGGAATGTGCATAGCTGACCGAACAAATCACAAGCATGAAGAAGTCAGATACCAGATAAAAGTAATATCGGAGAATTAAATCTGCACCGCTTTTCTATCCCTTAGCGCAACGTAGATCCGCAAAGAGCGACAGCGATTTTGCGGCAGAAGAAAGTTGACCAAAACATTGTAGGGAAACGGCTCAATTTCTGTTTCACAGAAATGCGACGTCCCACTCAACGTGACAAGGTTTAAATTATCCAGAATTTGTGCAGAGCAACATTGTGCGGATAACACAAATGAGATTGCAGTCGAAACGGCGAGGGGTGTGGGACGCCGAGGGCGTCGTCCCCTACAGGTGTGATAGGGTAGGTTTTAGTTCTATCCCATAATGTTGTTGCCGTGGGTTTGTTTCTTCGACGGGCAAACGATGTTCGCCCCTACCATACGTTGTGCGGATAATAACAAAGTACAAAATACAATAGAATACATAAAATATCAGAAAGGATAAAAACCAATGAACAAAGAACTGTTTTACAGCGAACTTAGTAAAGACCTGAAAAAGAAGTTTGGCACGAGCGTTGAAAAAGCTCTGCCTTGGCAGCTCCACGAAAGCCTGTCGGCTACTGTTATGCAGCTTATTGACAGCGATTGGGAGAACAGCAGAAAGGTTCACCTTGACAGCCGCAGAGCCTGCTATCTCTCTATGGAGTTCCTTATGGGTAGAGCCGTTTATAACAATCTCCTTTGCCTTGGTATCACCGATGAGATGGACGAGCTTTTGAAGGCTCACGGCAGAAGTCTTAATGACCTTGAAGAAATAGAGGACGCTGCCCTCGGCAACGGTGGTCTTGGCAGACTTGCCGCTTGCTTCCTCGATTCCGCCGCCGCTCATGACCTGCCTTTGGACGGCTACGGAATAAGATACAAGTACGGTCTTTTCAAGCAGAAGATAGTTGACGGCTTCCAAAAGGAAGAGGCTGACAACTGGACTAAGTACGGCGACCCTTGGTCTAAAAGATGCGAAAATGATAAGGTAATAGTAAAATACGGCGACCAGACTGTTTACGCTGTGCCTTATGATATGCCTGTTATCGGCTTTGGCACTAAGAACGTTGGCACACTCAGACTTTGGCAGGCTGAGAGCGTGGAGGATTTCGACTTCGCTCAGTTTGACTGCGGTAACTATGACGGTGCTGTAAAGGCTAAAAATGACGCTGAGAATATCTCAAAGGTGCTTTATCCTAACGATAACTGTGAAGAGGGCAAGATACTCAGACTTAAACAGGAATATTTCTTCTCCTCTGCTTCTGTGACGGATATAATCAAAAAGCATTTGGCTAAGTTCGGCACTCTTGACAACCTTGGCGACTATATTACTATCCAGCTTAACGATACTCACCCTGTTATCGCTGTGCCAGAGCTTATAAGACAGCTTTGTGCTGAACATGGATATGACTTTGACAAGGCTTTTGAGATCGCTCACAAGGTCTTTAACTACACAAATCACACTATCATGGCTGAGGCTCTTGAAAAGTGGGATTGCAGACTTGTGGAAAAGGTAGTGCCTGAGGTCTACACATACATTCTTATGATAAACGAGCGTTTTATAAAGGATATGTACACTCTCAAAAAGGACAGAGAGTATATCTCAAAGCTTGCTCCTGTTGGCGACGGCATGGTAAAAATGGCGTTTATGGCTATCTATGTTTCAAGCTATATAAACGGCGTTGCGGCTATCCACACGGAGATACTGAAAAAGGACGCTCTTAAGGATTGGTATGAGCTTTATCCTGAGAGATTTCAGAACAAGACCAATGGTATCACACAAAGACGTTGGCTCGCACTTTGCAACCCTGAGCTTTCCGCTCTTATCACAAAGCTTCTTGGCAATGCGGACTGGGTGGAAAACCTGGACGAGCTTAAAAAGCTTGAAAAATATGCTGATGATGAAGCTGTTCTTAACGAGTTCATGGCTGTTAAGGAGGCTCAGAAAAACCGCCTTGCCGCTTTTGTAAAGGAGCATGACGGTGTTGATATCGACCCGAACACTATTTTTGACATTCAGATCAAGCGTCTGCACGAATACAAGAGGCAGTTCCTTAACGCTTTGTCTATACTTTACATTTACTATGGCATCAAGGACGGCTCTATAAAGGACTTCACACCGACAACATTTATTTTCGGTGCTAAGTCTGCACCGGGATACCGCAGAGCAAAGGCTATCATCAAGCTTATTGGCGAGATAAGCAAGCTTGTGAACGCTGACCCTGACACAAAGGATCTTATCAAGGTGGTTTTCGTACAGAACTACAACGTTTCCTATGCGGAAAAGCTTGTTACTGCGGCTGATGTTTCCGAGCAGATATCTACGGCAGGCACTGAAGCTAGCGGTACAGGCAACATGAAGCTTATGCTCAACGGTGCGGTCACACTGGGAACTTATGACGGAGCTAACGTTGAGATCGTTCAGGAGGCAGGCGAGGAGAACAACTACATCTTCGGTGCAAGAGTAGAGGAGCTGGCTGAGATAATGCCAAAGTATGACCCTAGGGAGATACTTTTCTCAAACGACAAGATAAAGCGTGTTCTTGACAAGCTTATTGACGGCAGTCTTTCAGACGGCGGCGTTCCGTCCAACGAGGAGGGCAGCTTCAAGGAGCTTTACAAGGCTCTCACTGACGGTGCAAGCTGGCACGTTCCTGACCACTACTATGTTCTTGGCGACCTTGAAAGCTATGTTCAGGCAAAGCTCAAGGTCAACGCAGACTACAAGGACAAGCTTGCATTCGCTAAGAAGTGCTGGCTGAACATTGCAAATGCCGGCAAGTTCTCTTCTGACAGAACTATCAAGGACTATGCAGAAAACATCTGGAAGATAGAGCCTGTTAAGCTGTAATTGGAAATCAAATTTCTATGCAAATTGAATTTGTTAAGGGTATCGCACATGATTTTAAGCTTTTTATACACGAAAATGAACTTATCATAATATTAATTTGCGAAAATATGAACTAAAGCATTAATACACAAAGGGCAGGCTCGTTTTTTGACGGGCTTGTCAGTTTTGATGTAAATATATTCAAGGGATAGATTTACATAAATGGCAGGAGGATAAATGTTAGACACCTTACTTAAACTAGACGGCGACATACTGTTATGGATACAGGACAACCTGCGTGCAGGGTGGCTCGACCCCATAATGAAGTTCATAACATATCTTGCAAACGGAGGTGCGTTATGGATAGGCATATGCGTTTTACTTCTCATACTGAAAAAGACTAGAACAACAGGGATCGTGTGTTCATGCTCCCTTGCGGTGACTTTTCTTATAAACAACATCATTCTCAAAAACATTATTGCCAGAACAAGACCTTACGAGGTGGTCGAGGGGCTTAACAGGATAATAGGTGCACAATCGGACTACTCCTTTCCCTCGGGACATTCGGGTGCTTCCTTTGCAGTGGCGGTGGTAATGTTCATGGAGATGCCGAAAAAATACGGTGTGCCTGCACTTATAGTGGCAACACTCATTGCATTCTCACGGCTGTATGTTGGTGTACACTATCCATTCGACGTTATTGCAGGCATTCTAACGGGAACGATATATGCTGTTATCACAGTGGCAATATACAGAAAATTCTTCAATGGCAAGAAACATTCTGAAAAATAAAAGACATTTGACGGGCGGTTTTTGACCGCCCGTTTTTTGTTTCTTTATCATCAAATTCTATTGAAAATCAAGTGGAAATATGCTATCATAGAGATAATAAATATGAAGGAGAAAATCTTATGAAAAAGGTGCTTAAAACTATTCTTATGGGTGCTGTGGCTTTCAGCCTTGCTATGGGAGTGGGCTGTGGGACCGGTGAAAACAGCAGTCTGGAAAAAGAAAGCTCAAAGGCTGAGGACAGCAGTTCACAGAATAAGCGCAGACAGCTTCGTGACAAGTCTGACTACGGAAAAGTGATAGCCCTCACTTTTGATGACGGCCCTAACACTGACACAACTCCCCTTGTGCTTGACAAGCTTGAAGAACACGGCATTGTGGCTTCGTTTTTCGTTATCGGAAACAACATCACAGACGAGAGTGCAGAGGTCATGAAGCGTGCTTACAACATAGGCTGTGACATTGAAAACCACTCTCAGAGCCACCCTGACATGACAAAAATGACCGCAGAGGAGATAAAGGCGGAGATAGACTACACTTCCGACAAGGTGGAAGAGGCTGTTGGCGAACGTCCACAGTTTTTCCGTCCACCATATATTGCGGTGAACCAGACAATGTTTGACGTTATAGATATGCCATTTATATGCGGATACGGTACAGAGGACTATAACAATGCTGTCGGTGTTGAGGAGCGTGTTGAAAAAGTGCTTGCACAGGCTAAGGACGGGGGAATTATCCTGCTTCACGATATGAACGGAAATGTTCAGACAGTTGCAGCCCTTGATAAGATAATCCCTGCCCTCAAAGAACAGGGCTACGAGTTCGTTACCATAACAGAGCTTTTCCACGCAAAGGGAGTTGCCATTGACCCTGACTCCGAGATAATCTACAGCTACGCTGAGCAGACTGAAATGTACGGCTAAAAATGACAAACAAAACCGCCTGAGAGAAATAGCTTCTCAGGCGGTGATTTTTTTATCAAGTAAATCGTGCCCCAGGCTGATCCTCCGGTGGGATAGGCGCTCCGCAATGAGGACATTCTGTACAAGTGTCTACGACATAGGTATAGCCGCAATATTCACAGGCTTTTTCCTGAGCTGCGTCAGAACATGGCTTTGCTTTGGCATATTTTCTCGCCTTTGGATTTATACCTATCATAAGGCAGGCGTGCAGACACACAAAGGCCAGAATGGCGATCGAAGTAAATAGCATAGTCCAATTTACTTTACTCTTCATTACGGTAGGCGTCAGGTCGTCAAATGATGTGCTGATAGCCGAGGACACTGTATAGCGTGTTCTCGCCGTGAGATTTTTCTGCAGCTCGTCATTGAAGCTGTTCGTTACTGATTCTGTCAGAACATCATCTGTATCATTGCCCTGCACACCCTCCAAATACCAATCCTCAAAGCCGTCAGAGGAAGAATAGCCGTCAGGGGTAGAGTAAACTATGAGCCAATGGCTCTCGTCCGCAAAGTGGTTCACATACAGATCATAGGCATAATTTTCAAGATCTGAATAATTTCCCTGCCAATCTGAATTTTCCACTGTTATGACCGCAGGTGAGATACCGGTGCGGTTATAAAATGCCACCAGCGAGTTCCTAAGCTCTGCGGTGTTGCCAAGGACATTTGCTTTATCCTCCACAACTATTTTATAATCATAGTTTTTGGGAAGCTTATGAGGGTGATGATAAGCCTCGGCAAACATAGAAAATGTGAATAAAATAAACGGCAGATAGAAAAGCAGCATAAGAAATCTCAAAGGACTTCTTTTTTCGGTTATGTCATAGTCTGCATAGACATAGACAGGTCTGTGATGATCATAATATACATATCTTCTTGCGTCCGGGAAATAGGTGCTTCTTACGTGGCGTGAGCTTCTTCCTGAGCCTCCGTGTGAATGGCTGCTGTGATGCGAGCCACTGTGTGACCCTCCGCTGTGAGAGCCTCCCCCTGATGAATGTGGCATTTATTTTTTACCCCTTTTCCCTATACAAATCTATAAGTCTATCAATACTGCACACGCTCGGCTGTGTAGCCGTCTTTTTCAAGCAGGTCGATTATTCCTCCCTCGCCTGCATAGTGTGCCGCACCAACAACATAGAACACGTTCTTGCCCTGAGACATAAGATCCTCGGCAGCTTTTGCCATGTTCTTGTTTCTGTCATAAAGCATTTGGTTATTATAATCCTCGGCGATCTTTTTGTCCTCCTCTGTATATCCTGCAAGCTCCTCCTCGTTATCTTCCTCAAGGAAGGTTTCGATATCCCCAGACTTCCATGCGGTATAGAGATCTTCAAGAGCCTGCTTCTGGCTCTCCTTGGTTTCACCCTCGTAGCTTCTGAACATAAGGTCATAGATATCGTCAGAGAAGTTTATGAGCAGATTCATCTGGAAATCCACCGACTCAACTTCATATATCTCCTTACCGTCTGCATGGGCGGTGGTAAGAAGGAAGTTATCAAGACCCTTTTCTGTGTCAAAGTCTGAATCCTGAATAAGCAGGGTATCAAGAGTGCTTGAAACAGCCCATGGTCTATAGACCTCAAGAGCGGAGATATCCATGCCCCAATAGCCGAGATATGTTTGCAGTGCTGAATATGCTTCCTCGGAAATGTGCTGGCTGAGCTTTGTGTTATCATTATAAAGCATTTGCTTCATAAGATTTTTCATATACTCGCCGTCCTCGCTTGTGGAGGTTATATCGCACTCCACCGCAAGTATATCAGCATTATTATACGCATTCGTTACTGCCTCAGGAAGCGGATAGCACTCGTCTTTCAGTGCATGGAAAGAGCCGAGCATCACCATTGTGTTGCCCTCAGGTGAAGTCACTTTCCACATAGCAGGTGTTATGCCGTTCGTCTTTGTATCGTCCGTTACCGCTGATGAGCTGTCTGAAACACTGCTGTCAGGCGCAGAAGCGGCAGAAGCTGTACTGCTCGCCTCCCCTGTGGTGGTTGTATCAGCCGTAGTGTCGGCTGTTGTAGTTGTGGCTGCCTTTGAGCTGCTGTCGGTCTGTGAACTGTCGGGCACCTCTCCGCATGAGCAGAGAAGTGCGGTGCACATTGCAGCGACTGTAAAAAGGCTCAATGTTCTATGTATCTTTTTCATGGTTTTATCTCCTGTCTTCATAGTTGTATGTTTCAGTATATCACACATCAAAGAAATTTTCAAGTATGGTTACAATTTTGTAATAATCAGGCTTTATTCTCTCTTATACGCTTTTCTATCGTTTCCATATCTATGCCGTATTGTTTAAGGATAGTTTGAGCGAAGCTGTTGTCACGGGGCATTCCACGGACTATCTTATACTTTCGCTCTCCTGTTTCATCATCTGCGTCGGCGACAATGCTTGCAAGCTTTGTTCTGAGGGTACTGTCTTTATTAAGCTCCACGGTCTTGTATGCGATATCCACAAGATGTGTTGCAAAAACTCCTCTTACGCCCATTTTGCAGAATATCCTCAAAAGCTCGCAGGCAACTTCAACGCACTCCCTGGGGGTTGTGCTTTGGATAGACTCGTTCATAAGAAGCAGGCTGTTTGCTGTGATAGTGTCGCTTATTTCACGGAACTCTTTTATCTCTGTGGTGAAACGGCTGGTGTCGATACCTGTTTTTTCCTCTTGCGGAAACTGAGTGTAGATATAGTCCACAAGGGATATTTCACAGTATGAAGCAGGCACATAAAGCCCTGTCTGCGCCATTATCTGACACAGACCGACCGCACGGAGAAATGTGGTCTTTCCGCCATTATTTGCGCCCGTCAGCACATAAAAGCCCTCGCTGTCACCTCCCATGGTGATATCGTTTGTGACAACGGATTTTTTCTCCTTGTGGTCAAGATTATATATCCTGGCTTCACGGAAATAAACAGGGTCAAAGATATCCTTTATGACGGCTTTTCTCTCACCTGCAGGAAGAATTTTCGGACGGCACATTTTAAGCCCCTGATCTTCGCAGGCTTCTATCACAGCCACTGCGCCCATGTAGTATTCAAGCTGATAGTCTATATAGCGCATATCGGCAATGCCTGCTTTCTGATACTCAGCAAGCACCTTGTCTATCATTTTCACAAAAGTATCAGTAAGATCGCTAAGCTCGTCAAAAAGGGTCTTATCCACAGTGTTGATAAGCTTATCGTCAGACACCTCGCTGTCATTATACTTTTTTCTGAGATTTTTCACAACAGCCTTATCGTTGAACTTTGCCCCATGGTAAAGTATCCTGTCAACAAGTGACGGCTTTATATCATAACGCTCTTTTGAAAGCTCTATAATGCCTGCTGAAACAGGAACTAGCCTTTCATCGAGGTTTATTGCCACTGTAACGCTTCGTATTCGGTCATAGAGTGCCTTTTTAAGCTTCTCTATCTCACCCTTCAGGGATATATAATGCTTATCGCCATAATGCTCCTCAAAGAACGCAAAAAGCTTTTTTACGCCCTCTGAGCGTATCTTATCTTTCATTTTTCCATAAAAATCGTGCATTATCTCCATGCACTGTATGTAAGCGTCAAAGCCGCTTATGGCATCATCAAGCTGTGAAAAGCTGTCGGGAGTAGTAAGATTATAGATGTTCTTTCTGTCATTTTCCACCATAACATTTATCACCTTGCGTATGGTGGCAGACAATGACGGAAGCCTTATGAAATCATCAAGGATATCAAGGCGGTAGTTTATTACCTCCTCATCGTCGCAAACCTCACAAAAAAGCCTCATTACACGATACTGGTAATGGGGCGTGATAAAATCAGCCACCTTTTCAAGCTCCAGATTGTCAACAAAGGCTCTGGGGAGCTTTTCAAGGGCGGCAGCTCTTTTTTTCATTGCGTTGTGCTTTTCCACAGATGGATAAAGCAGGTCAGCCACAGGGGCTTTCATATCAAATTCGTCAAGTTTTGAAGCCATTTTCGTTTCCTCACTGGTCTTTGGCAAGGGCTTTCAGGTCTATTATTATGCCCACCTTCGCAAGAGCCTTTGACATAAGCTCTGCACTTAGGGGGTAGATATCAGTTTTTCCGCACTCGTGGTCATACTCGTATCTGAAAAACTGCACATAGTTCTCCTGATAATCCTCAGATGTATAAACTTTCCCCATGATATATTTATTTTTTATGGCATAATAGTTCACAGGCTTGAGCCTGAGAATAGCTTTCGGGTCGGCAGACATTTCCGAAGCGAGGGTATCAAAGCCCTCGTCAACGTAGTTTATTTTTCTGCACTTCATATCCTTTATTTTCTTTTTCAGAGGCGGCTCGCTCTGAGCCTGCTTCTTTTTGAACAGTGAAAACATTTTTACACACCAAGCCTCTCAAAAAGCTGTTTGCGGCAATCCTCTTCAAGCTTATCGTTTATAGGCTCAGGGATATACTTTTCGCCAAGCTTACGGCTCATGCAATATGAAATAACATAGTCGCTGACCTTTGGATTTTTTGACAGGAGCGGACCATGGAGATAGGTTGCGATAACGCTTTTTTCCATATAGCCCTCGGTACTGCTTTCAAACTCATTGCCGTTGCCTGAGAGGACTTTTCCGAAGGGCGACTTGACGTTGGTGGTCTGTCCGCCATGGTTTTCAAAGCCTATGACCTTGTATTTTTCTCCGTCAAGCTGAGCCTCGATGACGATATTACCGATACATCTGCATCTTTTATCGGTAGAGGCGACGGTATAGTAATCAAAAAGCCCCAGTCCAGGCACTTTCTCACCGTTTGAGTCCTTATAATACTGACCCATGAGCTGATAGCCGCCGCATATCATCAGGAAAAATGTTCCTGCCTTATAAGCTTCCATGATACTGTCCTTGCAGGAAACAAGGTCATCGGCAAGTATCTGCTGTTCAAAGTCAGCACCGCCGCCAAGATAGATGATATCATACTGGGTGAAATCAGTTTCCTTGTCACCAATAAGATGCTTTGAAACTTCCAGTTCTATGCCACGCATTTTACAGCGGTAAGAAAGCACTTCAACGTTGCCGCTGTCACCGTAGAGGTCAAGCATATTAGGATACATATGAAGAATTTTCAGTTTTTCCATTTTACTTTTCCTCCCCGTTTTCTTTCAGGCTCTTATATCTTTTTATTGCGGCTCTTGTCGGCTGGATAGCAGTATAATTGGCTATGGCAAACTTATCACCCTTTGTGGAGAAGAGTGACGCTGTTGCTTCGTCAAGATCAGGATAAACGAATATCTTGTCAGGGTCATAGCCTGAGCATTTTATTCTTATGGCGATATCATATGCTCTTGTACCGGAAGTCACAACTCGGTCAACGTTATTGAACACGGAGAAGTTTATATCCCATATCCAAGAAACGTCATGGCCGTCTGCAAGGTTATCGTTAAGGACAAAAAGCAGTTCCTTTGAGCCTGCCTGCTCGTTCATCACACGCAGGGTCATATTTGCGCCAACAGGGTTTTTGGCAAGGTTCACAAGAAGGCTTGAGCCGTCAACCTCAAAGCGTTCAAGTCTGCCGTTATTCACCTCGAAATGCTCGAAAGTGTCATGCAATATAGCCTTATCAAAATTATAGAGCTTTGCGGCAGTATAAACAGCCGCCATGTTGTACATATAATAGATACTGTTATGAGCGGTCTTATATGTTTCCCCGTCTGCCTCAAAGGACGGAACAGTCAGGTCAACGTTCTTTATCTCCACCTCAGGCTCGATATTGCCAAAACCACACTTTGGACAATGGAACTTGCCGATATGTGAATACTGATAATAGTCATAGACAAGTTCAGTATCGCAGAAAGGACAAAATTTGCCCTCGCCCACCTCATAAGGCTTATCCGTTGCGCCCTGATATCTGTCAACGCTGAAATAGTGGATATTCTTGTTATTAGGGTTAGCAAGCCCAAGTCTTGCCACGTTTGGGTCATCGGCATTGAGGACAACGTTGCCCTCAAATGTTTCAAGGAACTTTTTCACCTTGAGTATGAGTGTTTCCACCTCGCCGTTTCTGTCAAGCTGGTCACGGAAGAAATTCAGCAGAACAAGGGTCTGCAAATTGAGCTTTGAATAGACCACAGGAACATGGGACTCGTCAGTTTCAAGCACGAGATAATCGGCGTGTACTCTTCCCCTCATATCGCAGTGATTTAGCAAAAGTGAGCATATTCCCGTATCAAGATTGTTGCCCTCCGGGTTTGTGATTATCTTCTTTCCACCGCTTGCAAAAATGTGGCTGAGATAGTTTGTAACAGAGGTCTTGCCGTTGGTGCCTGTGACAGCAACGATAGGGCAATCCACTTTGAAAGCCTTCAGGCAGTCTTTATTTATAGTCCACAGCACAAGCCCAGGAAAGTTGCCTGCGTCCCTGCCAAGCAGGTGCAGAGTTTTTACCATAAGCTTGCCGAAAATAATGGTGAAAGCATTTTTTAAACTCATTTATGTATCTCCTATTAAAATAAAGTCGTATAAAATAATAATAGACCATAACGCCCATAATGTCAAGCATTTTCGCACTTTGCAAACAAAAAAACACCGCACAAAGACGATAGGCGCCCCTTGTGCGGTGTTGGCTTCTATATAATTTTTGAGAGAAAATCTTTCAAACGCTGATTTTCAGGGTGTGCAAAGAACTCTGACGGCCTGTTCTGCTCAAGTATTTTTCCGTCTGCCATAAACAGAACTCTCGAAGCAACCTCCCTTGCAAAGCCCATTTCGTGGGTAACGACAACCATTGTCATTCCGTCGTTTGCAAGCTGTTTCATAAGCTCCAGCACCTCGCCCACCATTTCAGGGTCAAGTGCTGAAGTCGGCTCGTCAAAAAGCATTACTTCAGGATTCATCGCCAGTGAACGTGCGATGGCTATTCTCTGCTTCTGACCGCCTGAGAGCCTTGAAGGATACTCGTCAGCCTTATCAGGCAGACCAACTCTTTCCAAAAGCTCTTCCGCCTTTTTGTCGGCTTCATCGGCTGTCATAAGGCCAAGCTTCACAGGGGCAAGAGTGATATTCTTTTTTATTGTAAGATGTGGGAAGAGGTTGAAATGCTGAAAAACCATGCCCATTCTCTGTCTGAGCTTGTTCATTTCATGCTCGTTCGCCTGAGTGATGTTCTCGCCCTCGAAGAATATATCACCTGAGGTCGGCTTTTCCATAAGGTTAAGACAGCGGAGAAAGGTGGACTTTCCTGAGCCTGACGGACCAACGATAACGACCTTTTCGCCCTTGTCGATAGTTTCGTTTATATCTTTCAGCACTTCGACCTCGCCGAAAGACTTGCTGAGATGTTTAACGTCTATCACTTTGCGACAGCCTCCTTTCAAGCTTTCCTACCAGATGAGTAAGCACAACTACCATTATAAGGTAAATAAGTGCAACTGTTATAAGCGGCATGAATGCCGAGAACGTCTGAGAACGGATTATATCTCCGCCCTTTGTAAGGTCCTGAATTGCGATATATCCTGCAACAGAGGTTTCTTTAAGCAAAACTATGCACTCGTTTGCAAGGGCAGGCAGAACAGTTTTAAAAGCCTGCGGAAGAACGATTGATATCATTGTCTGACGATAGCTAAGGCCAAGGCTTCTTCCTGCTTCAAACTGACCGTTGTCAACTGACATGATACCTGAACGGACTATCTCAGCCACATATGCACCTGAGTTCACGCCGAATGCAAGCACAGCCACAAGAGTCTTGTCTATGTTCACACTTCCAAAAATAACAAAATATGTTATAAGGAGCTGAACTACCATAGGAGTTCCTCTTATCACTGTAAGATACACTCTGCAAAGGGCGTTGAGTATCTTCATTTTGCCTGTCTTATCATGAGTAGAGCGGACTATAGCCACAAGAAATCCCAACACAAAGCCAAGTATGACCGCAAAGAAGGTTATGATAAGTGTTGTTTTAAGACCATTGGTAAGATAATGCCAACGGCTCTCGTCCAAAAAATTTTGCTGGAAATCGTCGATCAATTTGTTCAATTCAGCACTTCCTGTTCTTTATCAAAATAATTTCGGCTGCCGCTCTACGACAGCCGAAGTGTGAAAAATTATTTCTTTCTTACGATTATTACCTGACTTGATGATGTGTAAGTGTCAGAGAAAAGAACATTTTTCTCTCTGTCAGGTGTAACTGTCATACCTGCAACGCCAACGTCTGCCTTGCCTGACTGAACGGCTGAGATGATAGAATCAAATGCCATATCGTCTATCTTAAGCTCATAACCAAGCTTGTCGCAAACTGCCTGCATCATATCAGCGTCGATACCAACGACCTTATCGTTCTCTTTGCTCTCGTATGGAGGGAACTCAGCGTTTGTTGCCATTACAAGCGTCCCCTTATCTCTGCTAACATTATCAGGGGACTTGTATGGGTTCTTGCCAGCGTTCTCGCCAACGTAGTTTGCCTTGATAGCGTCAAGTGTTCCGTCAGCCTTAAGCTCCTTGAGAGCACCGTTGACAGCTGTCTGAAGCTCAGTGTTGTCAAGCTTCATAGCGATAGCGTATTCTTCCTCAGCAAATGGCTCGTCAAGTATTTCAAGGTCGTCGTTCTTCTCAACGAATACCTTAGCAGGCTCAGCGTCGATTATAACGGCGTCTATCTTGCCCTGCTTCAGAGCCTGAACAGCATCAGCGCCCTTGTTGTATTTTTCTACCTTAGCGTCCTTAACATCCTCGGCGTAGATGTCGCCTGTTGTTCCAAGCTGAACACCGATAGTCTTGCCCTCCAGATCGTCAACGCTGTGAACTGTATTAGCAGGCACTCCGCAGCCTGCAAGCATTGTAACGCTCATTGCCACTGCAATAAGTCCTGCTGCAAATTTCTTCATAACATACATTCCTTTCAAAAATTGATAGCGACAGCCCTACAATACCGACTGTGCATAAACCTATATCATATATTATAACTGAACGCACGGCTTTTTGCAATAGCTTTTATCAGTGATTTGATATATAAATTATGAATTTTTTGTTTTGCCAAACCATTTTAGTAAACCAAAAAAGGTATCCACCCAATGGGGACACCTCTTTGTGAAAATCAGCTTAGAAATCCATTGTGAACTGAACTCTGTGGTTGCCGTCTGCATCATCGTCTATCATTTCAGCTTTTACAATTTTGATAGGCGTAACAGGCTTTGACTGTGCGTTGTCTGAACCTGTTGTTCTCTCAACTTTAAGAAAGTCATCAACAACGTCCATGCCCTCTGTTACCATGCCAAAAGCCGCATACTGTCCGTCAAGGAAGGTATCCTTATCGCTGTAGCAGATAAAGAACTGGCTTGAAGCACTGTCCATATCATTGGCTCTTGCCATTGATACAACGCCTCTTGTATGGCTCAGCTTGTTTTCAACGCCGTTTGCCGAGAACTCGCCCTTGATAGTTTCCTTGCTTCCGCCTGTGCCGTCACCGTTAGGGTCACCGCCCTGTGCCATAAAGCCGTCTACAACTCTATGGAAAGTAAGTCCGTCATAGAACTTTTCCTTCACCAGCTTCTCGAAATTCTCGCAGGTGATAGGTGCGTCATTGGCATAAAGCGTGATAACGAACTTCTTGTCAGTGTCAGCCGCAGAGGTCTGTGATGAGCTGTCGCTCTTATCTCCGCAGGCTGTAAGAATTGCGCAGGCAAGCACGCCTGCTGTGCAAAGAGCCAATGCTCTGAATAGCTTTTTAAGTTTCATTTTTATCGTCCTTTCGATCATTATTAATGGCACTTCTGCCTTTTCACTAGCCTATTATAGCACCTCACTGCAAAAAAATCAACATCAGACCATGTTTTTCACATAATTTTCATCATATGAAGCCTAAAGTTGGCTTATTTAATATTGATTTTTGGCTCTTAATGGAGTATAATTATAATGTTTTTTTAAAGAAAAATATAAAAACTATGTTATGTATGGAGGACTGAACAAAATGGATAAGCTGAAAAAAGCCCTGCCCTTTATCTTCCCACCTCTGGCTGTATTGCTCATAATGGGATTTGCTTTTTATCGGCATGGGCTTTACCCTTTTGGTGACGGAACTGTATCATGGTGTGATATGTCACAGCAGGTGATACCTCTGCTCACCGACTTCAAGGATATTTTCACAGGCAAGGACGGAATGTTCCTTAACTTCCACAATGCAGGAGGAATGGATCTGTGGGGCGTTTTCTTCTTCTTTATCGCAAGCCCCTACACCTTGCTTGTGCTTTTTGTTGACAAGGCTGACATAATCTACCTTGTGAACATTCTCACAGTGCTTAAAATGATGACAGCGGCTGTAACGGCGCAGATATATTTCCGCTCCTGTCAGAAAAAGCTTGACCCTTACATTGGCGCTGTACTCAGCGTCATATACGCATTCTGCGGCTATGGAATGTTCTATTATCAGAACAACATATGGCTTGACATGATGTATCTTTTTCCTCTTCTTATGGTGGCATTCAGGGAGCTTTTCGAGAAAAAGCGCATTATCCCGTACACTGTCATGCTCACACTTATGATGATAGTGAACTACTACATCAGCTACATGATAGTTGTTTTCATAATGATTTTCATGGCTCTTTGCTGTTGGCGTTACCGCAAGGAGGAAAAATACAGGGACGTTCCATGCAGATTTGTTATAGGCTCGCTCCTTGGTGCATTGCTTTCAGCGGTGGTATGGATGCCATGCTTCCTACAGTTTTTGTCAAGCGGACGTTCTAAATCAGTTATCCAACAGATCGAAACCGCCTCATTCATTACAAACTACAACACCACATTCTGCCTGCTGTTGTCAACGGCTTCAGTGATAGTGATAGTTGCGGTGTTTCTTCTTGACGGCAAAAAGAGAAGCAAGCGTTTGAACACCGACCTTATAATGCTCTTTTTGATGCTCGTACCTATTTTAATAGAACCTGCGAACCTTATGTGGCACACGGGAAGCTATATGTCGTTCCCATGCAGATACGCTTTCATCACCATATTCTTTGCACTTATCTGCGCAGGATATTTTCTTTCATCGGAAAACGCAGTGGCAAAAGGAAAGAAACACTGCGACCACTTTGTTATTTTCCTGATACTTGCGGCACTTATCTACGGCTTTTACAACTTCTCTGAGGGCTTTGTTGAGAATAACCGTGACGGAATGTCAAAATACACCAAAAGTCTTTGGCAGGACAGCACCGCCCTCGAGCTTTGCCTTGAATTTTTCATTGTGGCGGCGGCTTTCTATACTGTTATCGTTCTGCTGCACAAAAAGGGCTGGATATCAAAAAAGATATTCGCTATCTTCCTCGCAATGTTTGTTGCGGCTGAGTCATACGCAAACGTGAACATTTATATGGTATCCCCAAGCATGAACAATACTCTCCGTGCGGCTAATCATCAGAAGATAATGGATCTTTCAGACAGGCTTGACGAAACGGAGGGCTTTTACAGAGTAAAGACCTCAAGCAAGCTTTTCGAGGTCAATCTGGTCGGCTCAATGGGCTACAATTCCCTGAGCCACTACACCTCCCTCACAAGCCGTGATTATATGTACATGATGAAACAGCTTGGTTACTCCTCTTACTGGATGGAGGTAGGCTCATATGGCGGAACGGAGCTTACTGACGCTCTGCTGTCAGTAAAATATCTTATTGAAAAAAGTACAGGCTCGGCTGACGCTGTATATTCAAACGATACCTATGAGATAGTGCCGACAGAATACTATCTCCCCCTTGGCATTGTGACCGACGCTGACCTTAGCGGCAGTGAGGAGCTTTCCACAGGCACAAGAAGCAACGTTCAGAAGAAGCTTTTTGAACAGCTTTTCGGTGGCAACGGTGACGAGCTTATCACAGACTACGAATACACCACGATCTATGGTGTGCAGGACGACAGTAACTTTAAACCGAACTACACCTTCAACACCACAGGCAATGTAGCCTACATGGACTACAGCATAGATGTGACAGACAAGCAGACACTTTATTTTGACTGCTTCGACAAGCTTTCAAACAGCCTCAGCGAGGATATAAACGGAAGCTTCATGGTAACAGTGAATGGTCAGGTAATGCAGATGGATTATCCGTCACAATCGAGCAACGGGCTTTTGAAGCTTGGAGAATTTGAAAATGAACACGTCAACGTGCGTGTGACCTTGAAAAAAGGCATCACAGGCTGCCGTTCCTATGGCGTTTTCGGGCTTCACCACAATGTGCTTGAAAAGGCACTAGAACAGGTTCAGACCGCCGGTCTTACAGACAGTGACGGCAAGCTTTCAGGAAGCGTGAACGCAAAGGCAGGACAGAAATGTGTGCTTCAGATACCATATCAGGAGGGTCTGAAAATAAAGGTCAACGGCAAGGCTGTTTCATATGACAAGGTTTTCGGTGACCTTGTAAGCTTTGACTTGCAGGAGGGCAAGAACACCATAACTGTAACAAGCGTGCCAAAGGGCTTTTACGCAGGTCTTGCACTGACTATCGCAGGCATTGCGCTGACAGTAGGATATTTCTTCATAAGAAAGAAACTAAAATTCGGAGAAACTATGGAATCCGCTGCACTTGTGGCTGTTATCGGTGCGGGAGCTATAGTGATCATAGTGGTTTATATTGCACCTTGCATACTGAATATTTATAGCTGATAAAATATAACAGATATAAATAACATAGGGGCAAACAGCGTTCGCCCTCCTTGGTACAAGCATTGTAATTATAAAAATAAAAAACTGCGGATAGCATTTTGCCGTCCGCAGTTTTTATTTTATCCGAATTTACTTATGCTCCTCCAGATACTTTTCAGTATCCATTGGATAGCATTTCAGGTTTGGAAGCTCGTCAAGGGTGAGAACTCTTTCGCTGTTGTAGATCTTGTTCCACTCGTCAAATGTGGTGTACTGATCTGAAAGCTGTTTATCCTTGATACAGAACTCGCCGTTCCATGTACTGAACCACGCCCAGCGTGTGCCGTCGTTGAATGCTCCGTCAGGGTCGAACATCGAACCGTTCTCTGTCATTGCGATTATCTTTTTTGTGGATGTGCTTGACTTCACAAGGTCGTAATACCACTTCTGTGAAGAGCTGTCCTGCTCTGCAGGATAGCAGTCATAGCCCATTATGTCAACATACTCATCTCCCGGATACCAGTCAGGATTCTGTGCGTTCCATACCCAGATGAGGTTGTTAAGACCATACTCATTTGTGAACTTATCATACATGAGCTGCCAAAGCTGAATGTATGCGTCCTTTCCTGCTGAACCCCACCAGAACCATGCGTTGCCGGGATACTTAGGGTCGCCTGCCGCCTCGTGAAGAGGTCGCCAAAGGATAGGCACGTTTGCGTCTGCAAGCTCTTTAAGCACCCCTGCCATATGGTCAAGGTCTGCTATGATAGAATCGTAGCCCTCTTTGTCCTCGCCGCTGAGAGCCTTTGCAAGGTCGAAGTCTGTGTATTCAGAATAGAAGCCCTGCCACCATGCTCCGCCGTTCTTTTCCAGGTTTTTCTCAGGGGCATACCAATGCCAGCAAAGTGAAACTATTCCGTTTTCGTTGTTGTACCAGTCCATAGCCTGCAACGGCACCATATCTCCGCCGCCTGCGCCATGTGAAAGTGCGCTGTTTGAAAGGTTTGAAACGTCAAGACCAAGTATAGCAGGCGTCTTGCCTGTGTGCTTCTTTATCTCCTTGAACTCACGGCAGTCCTTGCCCTCGTTATCTCCTGAAAACTGACCCGAGATAGTATACTTTCCGTAAACGTCTGTAAGGAAGTTATAAAGTCTTTTTGCCTCGTCAGAAGCGTTAGGGTTTGAAAGCTGATTTGATACCTCATACTGTGAAAGGTCGATAGCAGGAGCTGGGGTTATCTTTATCTTGTCAATATAGATATGACCATTGTCGCCCTTTATGCCTACCTTATGAGTACCTTCGTCGATAAGCACATTTTCAGCCATAGTGTCGCCAAACTCTGTTGTGGTCGATGTGAAGTTCGTGAGTGCCGCACCGTCAACAGTGATAAGATTTGACTGACCCTCGCCGTCTGCTGCCATTGTGAGAGTAATATTATAGCTTCCCTTTGCAGGAAAATCTATCTCGAACTCCGCCATATCTCCTGATGAGCCTATAGAAACGAAGCCATCGCCAGAAAACTTACCAAGAAAATTCTTATCAAGCACTGCCGCACCTCCCGAAAGAGTTCCCTCCTCCGCCTCGGATTCGTAGCTGAAATCCTCAGGAACGTCATACTCTGTTGTTACGTCTGAAAGGTCGATGTTGCCCATATCCTCAACGACAGGGGCTGTTGTGGTGGTAGTTTCGCCTGCTGACGAACTGCCTGAGCTGCTGTTTCCTGTGCTGCTGCAGCCTGCCGCCGCACAAGCGATAAGCACTGCCATAACGGCAGCAACTGTTCTTTTCATTATTTCACGCATAATGTTCTCCTTATCATTAATAATTAAAATATTCAAATTTTTATAAAGCCAGGTTTTGCAAAACTATCGCCTTTAGGCTTTATATTCCATACTTTTAAATATATCATATATAAAACCATTGTCAATAGCCATTTTCAATGTTTAACATCATGTTCAAAATTGATAACGTTTACTTTGATTTGAGCTAAAAAAATATGAACCCGAATGGCATTGGGTTCATATTTTCATATAGAAATATATTATTTTCTGAGAAACGTTCTGTATACCCAACGGGTGAATTTTCTGGGAAATATAAACAAGCCAAGTTGGAGAGCGCATGGCATGAAAAAATCACGGAAGCCGGTATACCCCGAGCGATGTATTATCCACCTCACACGAATGAAAGCCTTTGTATGCTCCCAGCTTTTGCGTGTATCTACAGTATTTTCATCTATGCGGTAGCGCACAAGCACCTCGGGTATATTCTGCCCCTTTGCACCATGCTGTAACATTCGTGTGATAAACTCATAGTCCTCGCACATTTTAAGGTCACTGTAACCGCCTATCTTTTCCGCAAAGGACTTGCGAAAAGCCACCGACTGCCTGTTGAAAGGGTTGCGTCGTTTGGAATATGAAGCGATATCCTTATGCATGACAGGCACTTTTTTCACCGAAACTACCTCGTCGGTGTCAGTGTCGAACTCCTCCACATATGTGCCGATGATATCAAGCTTAGGTTTCACCGCAAAAAGAGTCATCTGCTTCAAGCAACGGTTAGGGAGAGATATATCGTCGCTGTCCATTTTCACGATATAATCGCATTTACACGCCTTTATGCCCTCGTTGTAAGCCTTTCCAACGCCCACGTTCTCGTCTATCTGAACGATATGGAAAATATGCTTGAACTCGTCCTGAAAAGACTTCACGATGATATTAAGCTCGCAGGTGAGCTTGCCGTCGCACACAAGCACGAAGTCAGAGGGAGGATATGACTGCATGAGCATAGACTCAAGACTCTCGTTAAGGTTCTCAGGAAGCTCACGGTCATACACCGACATAAGCACACTGTATTCAGGCAGCGTATATTTTCCAACTCGATACGTCATAAAATCCCTCCCCTGCATTATTATCAACTCAATTATACTATAACAGCTCCAAAAAGTCAACTACGACCAACAAAGTATACTATTTATATAGTACAGACCAACACACAAAAAAGACCGCCCCATTCGGAACGGTCTTGTAAGCTACTTTGAAAAATTAGCCAAGCTTCTTAGCAAGCTGTGATACCTTTCTTGCAGCAGCATTCTTATGCATAATGCCCTTTGTGCAAGCCATATCTACCTTCTTGATAGCAGCTCTTACTACTTCTTCCTTGTTCTCTGCATTCTCAGCTACAGCAGCGTCAGCCTTCTTGAGTGCAGTTTTAAGGTCAGACTTTACAGCCTTGTTTCTCATTGTCTTAGTGTTGATAACCTTGACTCTCTTCTTAGCGGATTTAATGTTTGGCATACCGACACCTCCCTCATTCTGTATAAATTTGCACTTATTTGCACAAGCTATCCGCAGACTGAGAGGAAATGCGGAAAGCCCTTTAAACAAGCCTTGTAAAATATTTTACCACATTTCAAAAGAAATTGCAAGGGGGTTTACTGAAAAAAATATAGAAATTTTGCGGTCTAAATTGTAGGAACACACAAAAACTTACACGATATCACAGAAAGGTGAATAAAATGAGCATTAGAACGGATATGGCGGCGGAGAGCTTTTCTCAGGCAGGCGGTGCGGAAAAGCTTCATGGAGTAAAGGTCAAAAACAAGGTTATTGAAAACGCTAGGCTTGATGTAACGGACATCACCATAGAAACACAGGAAGCCGCCGAAAAGCTTGGCAGACCTGTCGGCAGATACATCACCCTTACTGCCACTGATTCAACATTCGATATGTACAGCGACAGTTTTCGTGAGCGTGCAGAAGTCATAGCAAAAGCCATAGGGGAGCTTTGCGGTGGATGTGAACGTTTTTTGGCAGTAGGACTTGGGAACTATGCCCTGACTTCCGACGCTGTTGGTCCTCTTACTGCTGAAAAGATCTTCGCTACCCGCCACATAAAAAGCCTTGCAAAAGAGATTGATACTGACGATCTTGGCGAGGTCACAGTGATACAGCCAGGAGTGCTTGGAAACACGGGAATAGAATCCTCAGAGCAGGTAAAAGCAATTGCGGAGCGTGTAACACCGCAGGCTATCATTGCCGTTGACGCACTGGCTTGCAGCGAGCTTTCAAATCTTGGCAGGACAATACAGCTTTGCAACACCGGCATTTCTCCGGGAAGCGGAGTCGAAAACGCACGAAAAGAGCTTTCGCTTTCGACCCTCGGAGTAAAGTGCATTGCCATAGGAGTGCCAACGGTCATAGACCTTTGCACTGCCGCACAGCACATTTTCGGTCAGACAGCACCTGAAAGCTCCGAAAACATCATGGTCGCTCCGAAAACTGCTGACAAGCTCTCGGAAAACTGTGCAAAGCTCATTGCAATGGGCATAAACCGTGCCGTTCACCCTGCCCTGTCGCAAGAGGACATTCAAACTCTCACCTGCTGACAAAAGACAGGTGGTACGGTAATGTAAAACCTGTATACAACAATTGTAAACTTTTTATTAATATGTATGAGTGAAATTGCGAAAACGTTTTCTGAAAACGAATACTCACACAAATTCAACACGCCTTTGTCATAATCAACAAAAACGCTTGAGCTTTATATTGCAAAATGCTGATTGACTAAATTTAAACTTTTTGTTATCATTAGTAAGGACGAAAAATAAGCGTTATGGCAAGCGTTGTCGGGTAACAATGCTTGTCGATCGTAACAGATGAACGTTTTGGGTAAGGAACATTCGTCTATTATCAAGGAGGTTACTATAATGAAAATGGCAAAGAGAATTTTCGCTGCTGCTTGTGCGCTTTCACTGGCTTGCAGCATGGCTGCTTGCGGCAGCTCATCAAGTGACAGCTCATCTTCCAAGAAGGAAGCTAAGGCTATGACAGATGATCAGAAGGAGCAGGTAAATGCACTTCAGGATAAGCTCCCTGACATCGAGCTTTCAAACAAGACTATCAAGTGGATGGCTCACTATGACATCAACCCTAGTGATGGTAAGTCAGAATCACCTGCTATCTCACTTTTCCAGACTAAGTACGGTGGAAAGATCGAGTACGTTCAGACAACTTGGGATAACAGATATACTGATCTTGCTAAGGCAGTTATGGCTAACGACTCACCTGACTTCTTCCCTGCTGACGACATGGACGCATTCCCTAAGGGTGCTATCAAGGCCATGTTCGAGCCTATCGACGATGTAGTTGATTTCAGCTCAGACATCTGGTCATCATCACAGACACTTAACGATTCATTCGTATTCAACGGCAAGCACTATGTAGCTGCTATCGACGTAAGACCACAGTATGTTTGTGCATACAACACAAAGACAATATCAGACTTTGGCTATGACGATCCTGCTGAGCTTTATGCTAATGACGAGTGGACATGGAGCAAGTTCACAGAGATGTGCCTTGACTTTGCAGACTCTGAAGCTGACAGATATGCTCTTGATGGTTACTGGTACGGCAAGGCTCTTAACGATACTTGTGGTTATCCACTTATCGGTCTTGAGGACGGCAAGCTTGTAAACAACATGGGCAAGGCTGAAGTTGGCGCAGTTCAGGATCTTATGTACAACCTTGAGAAGAACAACGTTGTATTCGACAGATCAAGCAACAACTGGAATACAAGAGGTGACGGAGCTAACGGTGAAGGTCTTGGTTCACAGCTCACACTGTTCATTCCTATCGGCACATGGGCTCTCGAGGATACTCCTGAAAAGACTAAGACATTCGGAAGCGTCAAGGACGGCGAGGTTATGTTCGTTCCAATGCCAAGAATGGACGATTCTGACAAGTACTATGTATCTACAGGTGTAAACGGCTATCTCCTCTGCAAGAACGCTCCAAACCCAGACGGCTTCAATGCGTACGTAAACTGCTGCAAGGTTGCAAACTCTGAGGTACAGAACATTACAGAAGAACAGCTCAAGAACGACTACGGCTGGTCAGACGATATGATCGAGATGCGTAAGACAATTTACGATCTGGCTAGACAGAATCCTGTATTTGACTTCCAGGACGGCGTATCTGCTGAGCTTTCAACACTTATGCAGACAGTAAACCAGGCTACAATGATAACAGGCGGCGGAGCTACTACATGGACAGAGTGCGTTGCTGAGAACCAGAAGGCTGTTGATTACATCATCAAGGAAGCAAACGCTAACGTTGCTGAATAATTCAGTATTTTCAAGCGGGACGTTCATTCGTCCCGCTTTTTTATTGCCTTTGTATTTGTCACGAATTTGTTAAATATATTTGTACGCAAAATGCACAATATAAAATACATAAATTTGTGCAAGAATTTTACGGATTTTTATGTACAAATCACAAAAAATATGCTATAATAAATGTACGTTAAAAAGAATATATCAAAGAAGGGAGATATGTTTTATGAGATCAATTATTACTATCAGCCGTGAATTTGGCAGCGGAGGACGTGAAATAGGCAAGAAGCTTGCTGATGATCTGGGCATACCTTTCTATGATAAAGAACTTTTGGAAATGGCTTCAAAAGAGAGCGGTATATGTCAGGAGCTTTTTGTTAAGAACGATGAGTCCTATACTAACAGCTTTCTTTTCTCACTGGTCATGGGTAATTACCCTGTAAGTGCAGACGGCAGGATCAATCCTGATATGCCGCTGAATCACAAGATATTCTTGGCTCAGTTTGAAACTATCAAGAACATTGCAAAGAAGGGTCCTTGTGTTATTGTAGGACGTTGTGCTGACTATGTTCTGAAAAATGAGCCTAATATTATCGACTTCTTCATTTCCGGCAACACTGCCGAAAAGAAAAAGCGTATCCTTGAGAGATACGATATTGAAAAAAACAAAGCTGAGGACTTTATCCGCAAGACTGATAAGCGGAGAGCTTCATACTATAATTATTACACCGACATGAAATGGGGCGAAGCAAAGAACTATGACCTTTGTATCAACTCGTCCAAAACAGGCGTTGACGGTGCTATCAGGCTTATGAAGGCTTATATCGAAATAAAAGAAGCCAACGCTGATAAATAGGAATTTTTCGTTTTAATTCATTTTACTTTCCTTACTACGAAAGAGGGCTGACCATAGGGTCGGTCCTTTTCCGTTTTATGAGGAGTTTTATTACTCCAGCTTAAACAAAGTGTAACCAATATGTTATTGACAATAACAAGCAAATATATTATACTGTATAAAAGGGCAGAAGTCCGTCAAAAAAATAAAAAATACTGCAAAAGGAGAAACAGAAAATGGCTGAAATAAAAGTTATCACTATCGGCAGACATTATTGCGCAGGCGGTTCGACTATCGGTAAGCTTGTGGCTGAAAAGCTTGGTATCCCATGCTATGACAGAGAGATAATCGACATGGCGGCACAAAAAAGCGGCATTGCAATGAGCGAGATACAAAAATACGAGGAAGCCGCTCTGAGCATTCTCAAAACACCGATAAATCTGTTTTCAAAGGAGAAAGAGTATCCTATAACAGAGAAGATATTCGCCGCTGAAACAGAGGTAATAATGGAGCTTGTTTCAAAGGGAAACTGCGTTATCGTAGGCAGATGTGCAGATTTTATACTGAAAAACAAAGTCAAGACGCTGAATGTCTTCATTAATGCAAGCTTTGAGAAGCGTCAGGAGTGCGCAATTGAGAAGCACAACATCTCCGAGGACGAGGTGGAAGCAAGGCTCAAAAAGTATGACAAAAAACGTGCCGACTATTACAACTCCAACACAAACAAAAAGTGGGGAGATATTTCAAGCTATGATATGTGCCTTGACAGCGGCAAGCTTGGATACGAAATGTGCGCCGAGATAATTGCTGACACTGTGAAGCTTTCAAGGGAGAAATAGGGGCAATATTTTATTGGGAGCGATAAAAAATGTCAAAGGATAAGGAAGTCAAGACCAATGCCATGCGTATTCTTGACAGAAATAAGGTAAAATACAAGGTCAACACATACGAGTGCGACGAGTTTATCGACGGCATACACATTGCGGATATGCTCGGCCAGCCATATGAAAGCTCGTTCAAGACCCTTGTGACAGTGGGAAAAAGCGGAAATTACTATGTTTTCGCTATCCCTATCGCAGAGGAGCTTGACATGAAAAAGGCGGCAAAGTCTGTGGGCGAAAAGTCGGTGGAGATGCTCCATGTGAAGGATATAAACTCTGTTACGGGCTACATTCGTGGTGGCTGTACACCCCTTGGCATGAAAAAACAGTACATGACGGTAGTTGACAGCTCTGCGGAGCAGTTTGAGGAGATAATCATAAGCGGCGGACGTATCGGGTCGCAGATAATGCTTTCTCCGAAAGACCTCATCAAGGTCACAAGGGGTAAATTTGAGAGCATAACAATGAGTGAATAGACAAAAAAAGAGAGCCGCTTTGGCTCTCTTTTATTTTGCATTTATGTTGATATATTCGGGCTTTGTCTTTGAGTACATTATTTTCTGGCTGGAATAAAGTCCGTAATAGCCCGAAAGCATATAGCTTACTCCGCAGGCAACCGCAAAAAGCACAAGCCCACTTCCACCGAAAAGCTCATAGCTGAGAAGTATGGAAGCCACAGGGCAGTTCACAACGCCGCAGAAAAGTGCCACAAGACCTATAGCAGCACCGAATGATGGGTCAAGCCCCAAAAAGCCTGCGGCTGTACAGCCGAAAGTTGCTCCGATAAAGAAGGTCGGGACTATCTCACCGCCCTTGAAGCCTGTATTTATAGTTATGGCGGTGAAAAGCATTTTCAGAGCAAAGGCTTCCGGGTGCGCCTTACCTTTCTCTAAAGCCGCCACGATAACGTCTACGCCTGCTCCGTTGTAATCCCTTGTACCTACAAGGAGCGTCAATGCAATGATCACAACGCCACCGACAGCTATCCTGAGATAGGTGTTAGGCAGATACATCTGAAATCTTGAATGTGAAAACTCCATTACCATGCAAAGGAGTATGGATATTACCGCACAAAGAGCCGCAAGTGCCGCTATCTGGGTCACAGACACAAGGGAAAGCCTTGGTATTCCTGTTATGTTGAACTTTGTTGGCGCAAGCCCTGCCAACAGCGATATTTTATATGCGATAAGAGAGGAAGCTATGCAAGGCACAAGGCCCACATAGTATATAACGCCCACGCTTATTACTTCCATAGCGAAAAAAGTCGCAGTCAAAGGCGTGCCGAAAAGTGCGGCAAACACTGCACTCATTCCGCACATTATCACAAGGCTGGAGTCTTTTTCGTCAAGCTTTAAGAGTTCGCCTACCTTTGCTCCAATGCTTCCGCCAAGCTGCAAAGCCGCACCCTCACGTCCTGCCGAGCCGCCCGTAAGGTGGGTGAGTACAGTACCTAGAAAGATGAGAGGCGCCATAAGCAGCGGCACTTTGATGTTTCCACGAACAGAGCTTATGATAAGATTTGTACCGGTCTCCTCGTCCACCTTGCAGACACGATAGCTGAAAATGATAAACAGACCTGCCAACGGCATAAGATACAATGTCCAGCTATGACCCTCACGGAAGCCTGTGGCAAAGTTTACCGCCATATGGAACAGCGAGCCGACTATTCCCCCTATTACACCCACTGCGCAGGCGATAAAGACCCACTTTGCAAAGGCTATGGAGAATTTTTTCACCGTCCGCATTTTGCTTTTTATAAACTCACTGCTTATTTTCCTCACCCCTTTTTACAGAAAAACAACGGGCGACATATGCCGCCCGAAATACTTGAAATACAGCTCCACAATAATGGGACGTCGCATTTCTGTGAAACAGAAATTCAGCCGTTCCACTACAAGATGATATGCTAAATTATACCTCAGCGATTACCTCTACCTCAACGAGAACGTCCTTTGGAAGCTCTTTTGCGGCAACGCATGAACGTGCAGGCTTTGATGTGAAATACTCACCGTAAACGCCGTTGAAAGCTGCAAAATCAGACATATTCTTCAAAAAGCATACTGTCTTTACAGCCTTGCCGATAGATGTGCCTGCGGCTTCAAGAACGTTTGTGAGGTTCTTGCAAACCTGATGTGTCTGCTCCTCGATAGTTGTTGCCTCAACGTTGCCCGTTGCTGGGTCAATTGCTATCTGACCTGATGTGAAAACAAGGTTTCCTACCTTCATTGCCTGTGAATATGGACCGATTGCGTCCGGTGCGTTCTTTGTGTAAACAACTTCTACCATTTTTATCTACTCCTGTCTTAAAATTACTTATTGACTATCTTAAAGCCTGCGGCTGTAAGAGCCTGTCTTATCTCTCTGATATGATCGAAGTTTCTTGTTTCAAGAACAAGTCTGAGCAGGCAATCTGTGATATCGCTGTCCTCGCTTGCTCTCTCGTGGTGAACAGAAACAACGTTTCCGCCGAGCTTTGAGATTATCTCTGAAACATCTCTCAGCTGACCAGGTCTGTCCTCAAGCTGGATAGTAAGAGTATCAGATCTGCCAGACTTGAGCAGACCTCTCTTGATAACTCTTGAAAGGATAGTTACGTCTATATTTCCGCCTGAAACAAGACATACAACCTTTTTGCCCTTGATGTCAGGTATCTTATTAAACATTACTGCGGCAACAGGTGTTGCACCTGCGCCCTCTGAAACGAGCTTTTGCTTCTCGATAAGGTGGAGGATAGCTGATGATATCTCGTCGTCTGAAACTGTAACAACGCCGTCAACATACTTACTGCAATACTCAAAGGTATGCTCGCCAGGCTCTTTTACCTTGATTCCGTCTGCGATAGTATGAACGCTTTCAAGGCACTCTATCTTGCCGTCTTTAAGTGAATTTACCATTGAAGGTGCGCCTTCAGCCTGAACGCCGTATACTCTAACGCTTGGCTTGAGCTGTTTTACAGTGAACGCAACGCCTGAGATAAGTCCGCCGCCGCCAACCGGAACAACGATAACGTCTGCATCAGCCACCTGACTAAGTATCTCCAGACCGATAGTTCCCTGACCTGCGATAACGTTCTCATCATCGAACGGGTGAATAAATGTATAGCCGTTAGCGTCACGAAGCTCGATAGCCTTTGCATAAGCATCATCATAAACGCCAGGCACAAGACATACCTCAGCGCCATAGCCCTTTGTTGCCTCTACCTTTGAGATAGGTGCGCCGTCAGGAAGACAGATGATAGACTTTATACCGTTCTTTGTTGCGGCGAGAGCAACGCCCTGTGCGTGGTTTCCTGCTGAGCAGGCGATAACGCCGTGCGACTTTTCCTCGTCTGAAAGCTGTGATATCTTATAATAAGCTCCTCTTACCTTGAAAGAACCTGTTACCTGAAGATTTTCTGTTTTCAGATAAACGTCACAATCAGGGTTTACCTTTGGCGCATGGATACACGCTGTTGGTCTGATGACCTCTTTAAGCACGTTTGAAGCGTCAAAAACCTTATCCAATGTAAGCATAAAAAACAACCTCTTTTTTCTATGTAATAAAAAAAGCCCTCGCCTGACTAGAGGCGAAGACATAATATCTCCGTGTTACCACTCTGATTGCAGACCAATGAGCCTGCCACTCATATCTCTTTCTAACGGTGAGAGACCGTATCCGCTTAACACATCTGCTTAGGCGGATCAGCTCAGAGATGATCCTGACGGCGTTATCCCTGCGGACTTTCACCAAACGTCCGCTCTCTGCGAAGTATTCGCACCGTCACCTTTCTCGTCACAGCCTTTACGATATTCAATACAATCATTATATCACCATAAATATGAATTGTCAACAGCAATAAAATGAATTTTTCTCTAAGACATCATACAAGAATAAAAACCCACACCAAGGTGCGGGCTTTTATCAATTAAGGAAGTATAGAAAAAATATATGAAGAAAACAATCATGAAGTCTTTTTAACTGTCGGTCTATCCTTTCCGACTGTAATAATATTACCACTGCAATGTGATAGAATTATGTGCAAAGAGAGTGCATTTGCAAAAATATCACCTTTTGTTTGCGTAATGCACAACGATATGGCGAAGCTTCCCTGTGGTCATATCCCTGCCCTTTATATCCGCTCCGTTGTGGCTCATAAGCTCAGCGCAGACTATGCCGTCGGTACTGCACCTGAAAACCTCGTGTCCGTCACACACCACCACAAGCTTTTCACTATCAGCAGATATTCCGCCTGTTCTTCCGATAACATTTTCCTCTGCGCCTTCACGCTCCACCACATAGGAAACTCGTTTCCCATGATAGCGTTCAAGCTCTTTCAAGGGCGTACCTTTATTTTTTCTGAAAAGTCCCATTTTACGCTCCTGTATCAATTATCTGCTATATTATTATCATTTCCTGCACAAAGCTGCCTTGCGGAGGCGATAACGTCAAGCGACTCGCCCACCGACTGCAAAAAGGCTGACAGCAGCCCAAGCTGGTCAACGCTCAAACCCTCGCCAAGATAATTTGCAAATGCCGCAGCCATTATATTAAGCTGCTGACCGCAGCACGATCCCCTGTTTTCCACTGATACCGCCCTTTCCTGCTCACAACGTTTCTCTGTCATAATATGCGGCAGAAGAATAATACGTTCGCATATGCAGATAATAAGGGCATATTCTGAAAGGGGTCAAACACCTATGAACATCACTCACACTATTCTTGCCACTGTAGGTTCTATAATAGTCATGTTCGCCATATCAAAGCTTCTTGGCAACAAGCAGATATCACAGCTCACGCTTTTTGACTACATCAACGGTATCACCATAGGCTCTATCGCCTCTGAAATGGCTGTTTCGCAGGAAATGGACGAGCTTATCGTGCCTGTTATCGCAATGGTGCTTTACGGACTGACAGGCTTTCTGTTGTCTGTGCTTACGATGAAGTCTATCCACTGCCGACATTTTCTTTCGGGCAAGCCTATCCTGCTTATTGAAAAAGGCAAAATATATCCCGAAAACCTTAAGACCGCCAAGCTTGATGTGAACGATCTGCTTTCAAGAGCGAGAACGTCAGGCTATTTCGACATCTCAAAGATATACTACGCTATTCTGGAAACCAACGGCACTATCTCTTTCATGGAACGTGCCACAGAAGCACCTCTCACTCCAAAAGACTTAGGATATGAGAAGCAGGACGAAAAGCTCTGCACCGACCTTATCCTTGACGGCGTTATTATGGAGGACAACCTGAAATACGCAGGCAAGGAGATAAAATGGCTCACAAACGAAATAAGAAAGCAAGGCTGTTCATCACCTGACAAGGTCTTTCTCTGCATAGTTGACGGAAACGACAAGGTGACAGTGTTCCCGAAAACTCAGGAGAGCAACAAGAAGATCTACTTCGACTGAACCTTCTTCAAAAACTCGTGCAGCTCCTCTGCAAGCCTGCTCACAGGCAGACCAACAACGTTATAAAAGTCCCCGTCTATCTTTTCCACAAGAAGTGCTCCAAGCCCTTGTATGCCGTAAGCCCCCGCCTTATCCATAGGCTCGCCGCTTTTCACATAGGCTTTTATCTCCTGGTCGGAAAGCTCTCTGAAAGTCACTGCGGTATCAACGGAAAAGCTACTGTAACGACAGCCTCTGCCAAGGGTAACGCCTGTTACAACATGATGAGTCTTTCCTGACAGCATTTTTAACATTCTTATGGCATCAGCTTCGTCCACAGGCTTACCGAGAACTTCCCCATCGCATATTACAACAGTGTCACAGCCGATAACAACGCTCAGGTCATAGACCGAAGCGATACATCTGCATTTTATCCCTGAAAGATACTCAGGGGCAAGCTCTGGTGTAACGTCCTCTGGTATTTTTTCGTCACAATCAGAGGGGATAACCCTGAAATTCTCACACATCAATGACAGCAGTTCTTTTCTTCTTGGCGACGCTGAAGCAAGTATAACATCATAATCCATAAGCTCGCTTGAAATATTCACTGACATAAAGATCTTCCTTTACTTCTTTTACTTCTTACTCAAAAAGGCAACGCACTCATTATCCTGCGCTGCCTTAGTTTTTTTATTACAACTTCATTCCGCACTCTGAGCAGAACTTAACGCCTGCCGGCTCTTTGTGGCCGCACTGAGAGCAGAATACAAAACTGCTGTTTGCAGGCTCTTGCACCGGAGCTTCTGCTATCACCGGAGCAGGCTGTGGCATTGGTGCAGGCTGAGGTGCTGTTTCAGGCTGTGGGATAGGTGCAGCAGTCTGTGCCACAGCAGGCTCAGGGATAGGAGCGGCTGTCTGAACATTCTGCTGAGCAGGATTGCCATAAACAGGATTAGCCTGTGGCTGATTATAAGCAGGTGAAACAGGGTGATTATGATAGCCCTGACTGTTTTGTATAACAGGCTGTGCGCCCATTGGAACTGCACCGCCCTGAGCAGGCTGCTGATAAACAGGCTGAGCCATTTCAGGCTGTTTTGTTCCGCAGTTAGGGCAGAACGCCATATTCACTGGTATCTCGTGACCACAGCCGGAACAAAGTTTCATTCCTCTGATAGTAAGAAGCTGTTCATTAAGATTTTTCAGTTCTTCAAGAGTTGCGTCTATCTGAGCAATAAGGTTTTTCACCTCCGGCTCTTCTATCTTGTCAGCCATTCTGAGCTTGACAAATCTGCCTATCTCGGTATACTTATCGTTTATAAAGGCAAGCTTTGCGTCTATCTGTGCCTTTACTGCGTTTTCAGGTGTATTCTTAGGTGAAAAAAATCCCATTTTTATTCTCCCTTTCGGTTATAATATTTCGTCTGTATTTTGCTCTATGTTGATATTATCCTCAGGCTGATCGTCAAACGAAGTTGTTGTAGTATCAGGTGCTTCTGTAGCAGGAGCGGTGGTAACAGTGCCGTTCTCGGTCGGCTGAGTCTGTGCAGGCTCACTGTCCTTTTTGCTGTCGCCTGAAGCGTTTCCGCCCTCGTCAACTATCTCTGAATCCTTTATCTCCTTATCTATCTCGTCCTGCGACATCTGACCTCTCTTTACAGCTTTGTCATTTACAGCCGACAGACCAAGATAGCAATTCACATAATAGTGAGTAAGTATCTGATCGTATGTATAGCCAGCCTCGGCATAATAGCAAGCGCCCCACTGCGACATTCCAACGCCGTGACCCCAGCCATAGGACTTGAAAGTGAACACACCGTCCTTATAGCTTATCTCCATGGCGTTCGATTTCACATCAAAGAGGTTGCAGAGCGTGATACCTGTTATCCTAGCTTCACTGCCATCATAGGTACAGCTCGTATGGCCGTCGATAGTCACTCCGCTTATATACTTCCCGCTGAAAGCAGAGTCTATTTTAAACCAGTTCTTCACGTCGTCGGAGAGCTTTATATCAGTTTGGCTCTCGATACGCTCCTTGACCTCGTCTTTTGTATATGTAGTTTCAATGCCCCAGTTAGGATCTTTATCGTCAAACTCGCTCTTTACACGCTTGAGATACGGGTAAGAAACGCCCCATATATCCTCGCTGGTGGTAGAATAACCTGCTGTTGAAGCAGAATAAACTGCATTTATGATGTTGCCGTTATACATAACGGTCTGACCCTCAACGGCATTTACACATCTTTCTATCTTTGAAGAATATCCGCTTTTAAGCCCCACCGTAGGTATAGCACCGATAGAATCGTTAAATCTGACCCATGTATAAGCCGCCACGGCCTGCGCCTTTATGGCTTCCTCGCCCCACTCACCGCCTATCTCGCTGTTGACTATCTGACAGAGCAGTTCATGACCATTAAGAGTGACGATATTTCCTGAGATTATATCGTTGACAGTATAATACTCATCAGCGACGCTTCTTGTATCTGTAAAGTTAGCAGGGTCGTTCTTTATATCGTAATACTCGCCCTTATCCTCAGGCATTTCCACAGTAAACTCACTGGCTGAAGCCTTTTTCTTTGTGGTCTTTGCCTGCTTTTTCTGCTGAACATAAGACATATCATACTTATCCACAGAGGACTTTTTGAACTTCACAAAGTCATAGACCTCAGTAGCGGCAGTGGTCTTAACGCTTTGAGCTTCAACGTTTTTGACCTGCACCGCAGGGGCTTTTTCTGCGCCCACGCTTTTATTATCCAGCAGCAGCTCACCGCATATACCAACGGCAGTTATGCTCATTACCGCTGCGCAGACATTTGCACATATCTTTTTTGTCATCAAATTCATCGTCAAGACACTGTCCTTACCTTCAAGCGGTCACACCGCAAAACATTCCCAATGGCAGCAAAATACTCACTGCATACCTAAATAATAGTTTATCAAATACTGAAAAAAAGTCAAGACAAAGCTAAGTTTCGTCCTGACTTTTCAGCATAATATACAATTTTATATCTGCAATATCGGCATTTTAGCCAAAAACTTCAAATATTACTTGAAGTATCTCTGACCATCAAGCTCCATGCAGAATGTGAGTGATTCAAACCAAGCCGCTGTGCTTCCGCCGCAATACTGTGGAGCGTAGTAATAAACTGCACCGTTTGAATTATCCTCGCCGTTCAGCGCTCTCTTTGCACAATCAATAGTGTTCTGAGTTGGCTTGTTTCTGCCGCTGTAATAGCCGTTTATTGCAGTGAACTGATTTGGCGCTGTAAGAACGTCGCTTATAGAGCTTCCAAATCTGCCTGTTTTCACTCTGTTGATAATAACATTTGCAACAGCGATCTTGCTCTGCTCTGAGCAGTTTCCTACCTCGCCCTGAAGAACGTAGCAAAGCATATCAAATTCTTCATCTGTATAGCTTATAACAGAACTGTTCGAGCTTGATGTTGTTGCTTTCTTTGTTTCTGTCTTTTTTGGTTCAGACTTTGTTGTCTTAGCCTTTGTTGTCGTAGTCTTTTTCGTTTCAGACTTCTTAGCTGCTGTTGTAGTTTCGGACTTCGCAGCGGAAGTTGTTGTTACTTCTGCCTTTTTAAGATAGTCCTTCATTACATATCCGCTGTAGTCGCCGTATGTAACCTTATACCAACCGTCGCTTGTTTCAGCCGTAACGATAACTTCCTCGTCTGTTGCAACGATAGCTTCTATCTCTGAGTTCTTGTCAGCCTTTTCTCTGACGTTCACGATCTCAGTTGCGACCATTGTTACGTTATTGACCTTTGTTTCTTTTGCTGCATTTCTAGTAGTTTTTGTCTTTTTTGTTGTAGTGGCTTTGGCGGAAGTTGTTGTCTCAGACTCCGCCTGTGCCATTTTATACTCGCTGATACCCGCTTTTCTCCATGTAACGGTGTTCATTGAAGTATAGGTCTCATCTCTCTCAGTTTCTGCTTCTGTCACAGAAGTGGTCTTAGTGTTGGTTATTGCAGCTTTTGTGTCCTTCTGAGCCTCGTTGTTACCGCTTGTAAGTGCAAAGATACTTACTGTACCTATCATCAGCACTGCCAGCGCACCGCTGCCCAGCATTGTTCCTACTTTCCTGACCGACGGCTTAGCTGTTCGCTTTATGCTGTCTTCAGTTTTTTTCTGCTTCATTTTAATCACATTACCCTTTCCGACCGTCTGCACGCAAACCGTCTTCACTGCCGTCCGTGAGCTTGACGTCAGCTAAAATTTATTTTACACCGATTTGGTGTAATAAGCATCAATAATCCCAGCCAAAATATTTCTTATTGTTTCCGTATACGTTTCTCCAGCATTTAGGAAAATAAATATCCTTATTTGCCTTGTCCTTATAGGAATCTATTATAAGATCCAGGTTATCGTCAGCCGTCATTTTCTTTGCCACGATCACCCACCTGAGATTTGAAGTTTCGTTTGTACAAGTTGAGAGCGATATATACTTATCGTCTGCTGTACACTCGATATCATTTGAATACCACGAACGCTTTCTCACTTCTGAGATCCAATCGTCGAACTTATAGTCGGCGTCGTCAAAATATCTGGTAGTCCAGTATTTAAAAAGCTTGCCGTCGTCCTGACTTTCACGTATTCCCGTTACAAAAGCACCCACGATAACATACTTGCAGTTGTTGTCATAGATAGTATTGAACTCGATAACAGGATATTTCTTAAGAAAATCCACTCCCTTTTTATACTCAGTAAGGTGAGTAAAAGAAGTTCCCACATATCTCATGTTATGACCATATATCGTGATATTGTCAGACTGCCCGTCCTTATTTATGGTAGACCAAGCGTCTGCATAAATGCTTCCCGATTCGTAATACTGCTTGTCTATATTCTTGTAAAGATAATATTCATTATCCTTGCCTTTAAGAACAGGGAAGTTTATATATTCATCACCTGCGGAATTTTTAAAGCCGGGGATCTTTATCCAGCCTACGACGTCCTTGTTCCTTTTCAGAAGCTTCTTAGCCCAACCCTGAACTTCTCTGTCCTTCGTTGAAGCCTCAGGGTCAGAAACGTCAATATCGTCTGAGCCGTTATTCTTGCTCAGGTCAACGTCATCGCCAAAGTCAGGCTCGTAATTTACGATCTCCTGCATATAGCTCTGATCCTGCTCGTCGGCTTTCAGGAAATCAGAAAGCTCATTAAGAGAAACACAGAAAAGCACGATAGAGAACATGAACACTATCTTTCTGAACACTTCTCCTGCTCCGTCGCCCTTCCACGGGATAAAATATCTTACTACTCTTACAAAAAAGTTTGTATCGTCCTTTTCGGACAGATTCATTGTTTCATTAGCCATTGACATTTATTTCAAGCCTCCGCCTTTTGTTCATACAGCTCAAGCACCATTCTCAGTGCTGCTTCTGTTGTAAGCATACGGATCTTTCTTCTGTCCAAATTCTCATATTCTTTATAAAACTCAAGCCGTCTGACTATTTCTTTCTGACGACTTCTCACTGAAACATATACAGTTCCCACAGGCTTTTCCTGAGAGCCGCCGCTTGGTCCTGCTATACCGGTAACAGCCACTGCACAATCTGCACCGAAAAGCTTCAGCGCACCCTTGCTCATCTCACTGGCTGTCTGCTCAGAATAAACAGTATACTGTTCCAGCGTTTCCTTTTTCACGTTCAGAAGCTTCATCTTTATTTCCTCCGTATAGGTGCAAGCACCGCCGAGGAACATTTCCGACGCTCCCGAAACGGAAGTGATCGTCTGGCTTATCATTCCGCCTGTACAGCTTTCCGCAGTACACAGCTTCCGACCGCTCTTTATCATATATTTTACTACACTTTTTGTAACTATGTCAATACTATCTGTAACCACTTTGTCACCTTCAGCAAATTTCATAGTAATAATCACCCCTTTTAGTTATATATTGCACATAAAAAATCGGCTCTTTTTGTCCATTTTGTTAATTCGACGATTTTTAAAAACCAATGTAAATAGCAAATTCTGCAAGCAGATGTTACACTTTTGTTACCAAATTACTGATTTTTCATTATTAGCAAGCCCATTCAACACCCTTTCGGACGCAAAGAAAAGCCCTGAAAATTCGGGGCTTTTCGGCATTTTTCACCATGGAAAGACACAATATTCGGGTACAAAAAAGCGTACAATTAAGCTACAAGCTGTTACAGTTTTAACCCGTTTGTAACCTTTTCACAGACACCATGCAACGGGTGTACGCCATGAAAATACGCTATGCGTTTCTGATAAGATAAGGCTTTGTTCCCTCAATAGCTTTCTGGATATAAGGCTCCCAATCGAAAGCGTTCTGAGCGGCTTCAACGTCTGCAAGATTTGGTCTTGTCTTAGGGTGCTTTGGCGTGAAAACTGTACAGCAATCCTCATAAGGAAGGATAGAGGTATCAAAAGTATCTATCTTTCTTGCTATCTCCACTATCTCAGATTTGTCCATACCAACGCATGGTCTGAATACAGGCATACGGCAAGCGGCGTCTGTGCAAACCATTGCATACATAGTCTGGCTCGCTACCTGACCAAGGCTCTCGCCTGTGACAAGGGCTTGGATATCCTCTTTCTCGCATATCCTCTGTGCTATCTCCATCATAAGTCTTCTCATCAGGATAGTGAAAAGCTCCTCAGGGCAGTTATCTCTCAGAAGCTCCTGAATCTCCGTAAAAGGCACGCAGAAGAAGTTGATATCACCGCAGTAAGCAGTGATTATCTTGGCAAGCTTTTCAACTTTCATCTTCGCTCTGTCAGAAGTATACGGTGGAGCTTCAAAGTGGATAGCGGATATTATCGCACCACGCTTTGCCATCATATAGCCTGCGACCGGCGAATCTATACCGCCTGAGAGAAGAAGCATTGCCTTTCCGCTTGAGCCGACAGGTATTCCGCCAGCGCCCTCGATAGAGCCTGCGTGAACATAGGCGTTCGTTTCTCTTATCTCCACTGTTACTACAACGTCAGGATCGTGAACGTCGACTTTAAGGTGTGGAAATCTTTCAAGTATCTTTCCGCCCATTTCTATACATATCTCAGGGGACTTGAATGGGAACTTCTTATCTGAACGCTTTGCGTCCACCTTGAAAGTTCTCGCAGTTTCCATTTCGTCCTCGATATAGTCAAGTGACTTTGTGAGTATCTCGTCCATATCCTTTTCCAAAACGCAGCAGCGACAGAGCTTAACTATACCGAAAATTTTCGACAGTTTTTCCACCGCCATGTCAACATCGCTGTCATCATTAAGCGGCTCAACATACAATGTGGACTGCGCCTTTGATACGCTGAACTGTCCGCAGCTTTTAAGTCTTCTTTTTACGCTCTTTGTCATCATGCTCTCGAAGCTTGATTTGTTAAGACCTTTCAGAGCTATCTCACCATATTTGCAGAGAATGATTTCTTTCATAAATTTTATCCTTTCTTTACGAAAACTGCACAAAAAAGTCCTCGTCAAAAACCTGTCAAAAGCGACCTTTTTCGCCGTTTCCCTTTATAAATAGTACAAAACATTTGTTTGCATGTTTTACCTTACCTTGCACAGGTCATTCTGCGCAGACTTTATGCCCTCAATGAGAGCGTCGATATCCGCCTTTGTGGTGTCGATGCTAAAGCTTATCCTGATAGTGGAGTCAAGGCTCTGCTCGGGATATCTGAACTCTTTTAGCACAGAGCTTTTCTTGCCCTTTGAGCAGGCTGAGCCGCTTGAAACATATATCTCACGCTTTTCAAGATAGTGGAGAAGCACTTCGGACTTTAACCCATTGACGGCAATGCTTGTGACATAAGGCGAGCCGCCTTTTCGTGAATTTACGAAAACATCGCCGTTTTCGTTACACTTTTCTATGAGATAGGCTTGGATGTCAGCCGCCTTTTCAAAGTTCGCAGAAACATTCGGCGCAAGCTTTTTCACCGCCGCACCGAAACCGCATATGAGCGGCACTGACTCAGTACCCGAACGAAAGCCTTTTTCCTGTCCTCCCCCAAGCATAAAAGGCGGTATATGAACGCCCTTTTTCACATACAGCGCACCGATGCCCTTTGGAGCATATATTTTATGACCGCTGAGAGATATCATATCCGCATTAAGCTTTTTGGCTTTCACAGGAATTTTCATAAATCCCTGAACGCAGTCGCAGTGAGTAAGCACCTGAGGATACTTTTTCTTTATCATAGAAAAAGCCTTTTCCACAGGGAGTATGTAGCCGTTTTCGTTGTTCACAAGCATACAGCTAACAAGGAAAGTGTCCTCGTTCACAGCGGCAAAAATATCACGGGCGTTTATCTCGCCGTTCTCGTCAGGTGATATCCTTATGACCTCACAGCCCATATCTTCAAGCTCCTGGGCAGGATTTTTCACAGCAGGGTGTTCAACAGAGGATATGACAACACGCTTTTTACGTTTTCCGTGAGCCTTGTAAGCCCCGAAAATAGCGGTATTGTTGCTTTCAGTAGCGCCTGAAGTGAAATAGACCTCATCAGGGGTAACACTGAGAGCGTCGGCAATGACCTCACGAGCGTCAGAAACAAGAAGCTCAGCGTCAAGACCTGCTCTGTGCAGAGAAGAGGGGTTTCCGAAGACCTCCAAGCCTTTCATTACAGCCGCTTTAGCTTCATCACAGGGTTTTGTGGTGGCGGCATTATCAAGATATATCAATTATCACAAGTCCTTTCATGTTTTATCGCAATTATTCTTATTATAACATATAATTGTGAATAATGCAAATAGCGGAGCGGTGTTAAGTGAGGAGTGAGGAATGACACAGCCGAACAGAGAAAGAAGCCAATGCAAAGCAGAGAAAACACCGAGCGAAGCGATTTTGCGACAGTAGAACTTGAAGCCAAAATGTAGGGGACGGCGCCCCCGACGTCCCGTTTCGGGGAAGTTCCAAGGTATGGATTTTTTTACAAAGTTGAGTGGGTGAACGAAACGGGCGAACTACCGAGGTTTGTAAGGTTATCAAGGTTTGCGTGATAACCAATTCGCCAAAACCCCAAGTTCACATACAAATGCGGCACGGCATTTTCAGCCGCACCGCACAGAACACTATTTATCACAGTTACAATTACTTCCCCATGACGCCATTGACAGCCTGATATAATATCCCTGAGCTTCTCCGCAAACAGGACACCTCTCAGGGGCTTGTGTGCCCTCCACGATATAACCGCAGTTCAAGCATACCCACGTTTCAGACTGGGAGGAAGAGAACAGCTTTCCCTCTTTCATAAGCTTGCCAAATGCCGCAAAACGCTTGCCGTGAACATTCTCTATCTTGGCGATATTCGTAAAGTCCTGCGCTATCTTTCCATAGCCCTCCTGCCTTGCGACCTCAGCAAACGCAGGGTAAACATCTTCTGATTCCTGACGCTCGTTGTGGTCTGCCATACCAAGCAAGGTACACATATCCTCCGAAATATCCACAGGATAACCGCCATCAACAAACACGCTCTCTCCTGACAGCTCTTTAAGATGCTCATAGAATATCTTTGCGTGAACTTTCTCCTGATCGGCTGTGAATTTGAACAGGTCGGCAAGCACATAAAGCTTCTGCTGTCTTGCCTTTTCCTCCGCCATTGTGTAGCGGTTTCTTGCCTGACTTTCCCCTGCAAAGGCTCTCATAAGGTTATCCTTTGTCTTTGAATTTCTGAAATCTGACATTTTTTTATCCTCCTACTTTATACAGTCAGTGTTCCTGACTTGCTTTCCACAAGAATGAGTATCTGCTCCTCCTCAGCGGTCTGTGCGTTTATATATACAAGCACGTTCCTGCCGTTTTCTGCCCTGCACCTGAACTCATAACACAGCTTCTCCTCCAACCCGTCGGTAGGGATAAGTGCAAGCCTGCCGGATACTATTTCAAGGCGCGGGGACACGCTCTCTTTTGCTCGGCTTTGGGATATATCCGCTTCGGGGATATCTCTGTCATAATGGTTCACCAAAAAGCCCTTTGCGTCAAAGCCTAATATCTCACCGTCGTCCATTGCCACTGAAACTTTTATAAGGTCGGTGTAACAGCACACGTCAAGGTCGTTGTAGGCGAAATTCACTGTGAGAACGTTATCGATATTCTCATAGTAGGTGGTTTTCATGGACAGTATGCCGAGGTCATCGAGAAAATCCTCTGCTGCCTTTACTCCCTGCTCGTTTGTAAGCTCTGTGCTTTCGCTGATACGGCTTTTGAGGAAATATGAGATATATCCACCCTGCTTTGTCACCTCGCAAGCCACCGTCTTATCCTCGTTTGAAAATCTCCAGCATGGCATTTTGCCCTCTACCTCTGAGATATCTGTGAACACTGTGGAGTTCATGTTAAGCCCCAGGGAACAGCGTTCAAGGGCTTTGGTCTGTGAAACGTTCTCTGCCTCAGACGTCATACGAGGGGTACGCTCCAGGATATTGTCTGAGAATGGGCCGTCATAAATAAGGCTTGGATAGCTTTCAAAGCTTCCCTCAAAGTCTGAGAAGCCCTCTGTCACTGTGGGCGGGTCGCTCTGCTGTGAGCCTGTTTGGGTGAGGGCTATCTCACCGCTGTTCACTGAGCTTTCAAGCTCCCACATATCCTCGGAAAGTTCTTTGGAAAAGTCATAGAGCGAGGATATGTTCTCATACTCCTCGTCTGTTATCTCCTCGCCGTTCATGAGCCTCTCGCTCACTGCCATGGAGTAGTTTCCTACCTGTGAGAGAAATTTGTAGGTGTTTTCAAGCTGCAGCTCTTCTATGGGAAGCTGTGACAGAGCCGCCTTTGCCGAGGACGCTTCTCTGTAAAGCTTCACCGCAAGTGACTGGTGCATTTTTCCTGAGCCTGCATAAAGCTCCTTTTCAAGAGTGTCGCTAACGTTCTCTACTGCGTCGCACAGATCGCCCATGGCTCTTGAATAGGTGTAGCTCACACTACGCAACGCCCTTTTTTCACTGCTCATAAGTTGTATATTCCTCACCGCAAGCACACCCACGACAGCCACTGTGAATGACACTATCCTAACTGCGTTTCGCTTTGATATATCCATTTTTTATGCTCTCCTTTTCTTTTTTCTCCATTATTATGCCAGCTAAAATGCTGATTATTCTCATTAACTGTGCCTTGCAGTGCCATTTCAGGCATATCATGATACACAAAATTTCTTTCCTAATCTTGTGTATCATGAACATCTTTATTTACTTATTATTACATAAATCTCAAAATAAGTGCAATAATTTAACTTTAAAATTACTGAATTGTATTTATTTGTATAAAAGCAAATTTGACAATGCGCTGAAAAAGGGCTATAATAAAGGGTGTGTAAAAATTATCGTGTAAAATGGCAGAAAAAATGTTAACTCTGCCTACGTTTCTACGGGAGGAAATTATGAAATTTATTCCAAAGCTGACTGGCGTGGTTTTGTCAGCGGCAATAATGGCTCAGTCTGTTCCATTCGTGTATGCGGCAGAGGAAAGCATTGCGTCAAGTGAGCTTTCAAATGATATCCAGGTATCAAAGCCTGAATATGCTACAGGCAATATGGAGGCTGATAGTCTTTTAGAGCCTGTCACTGAGGACGACCCTGAGTATCATAAATATCTTGAAAACAACGATCCATACGGCATTATGACAATGTCTGCTCTGTGGGGGGCTGACAGCCTTACTCATCAAAACAGATTCAGCGGTGTTTCAAAGGTCTATGGCATTGACGTTTCCTATTATCAGGGCAACATAGATTGGAAAAAGGTCAAAAACAGCGGTGTGGAATTTGTTATCATAAGAGTAGGCTACCGTGGCTATGGCAGTGCAGGAACGCTTGTGGAAGACCCTAGGTTCAAGACCTATCTTGACGGAGCTACCAAGGCAGGGCTTAAAGTTGGCGTATACTTCTACACGCAGGCGATAACCACAGCCGAGGCTAAGGCAGAGGCTAAGTTCGTTCTTGACAGGATAAAGGGATATTCTCTGCAAATGCCTGTTTATTACGATATCGAGTCTGTTGACTATGACACTGGCAGACTTGACAGCGCAGGGCTTTCCAAGGCTCAAAAGACCGCTCTTTGCACAGCTTTTTGCGACACTATCATAAAGTCGGGCTACAGCGCAGGCGTTTATGCAAACTACACATGGCTAAACTACTACATTGACGGAGCAGGGCTTGGTAAGAAATATCCTATATGGCTGGCTCACTACACAAGCAACACCAATTATGACCAACGCATGGATATGTGGCAATATTCAGGAAGCGGTACTGTTTCAGGCATTTCAGCCTACACTGACGTAAACGTATGGTATTCGGGCAAGCTTCCACTTTATGTGTCCGACCTTATCTCAGTGACAAACACCTCCACCTCCAACACATTTGCCTGGAACGGCGCTCCTGACGCAACAGGATATGAGGTATATCAGGGAACAAGCCCTAGCGACCCTAACAAGAAAAAAATAGGGGATACAAATAATACATATTTTACAAACTCCAACAAGTCCACAGGCACTATGTACAAATACATGGTGAGAGCCTACAGTGACGCTTCTGGCAAGCGTGTTTACGGGGATTACTCTGATGTTTTCACCACCTGCACTCTTCCTGCGAACATCTCAAAAATATCCGCTTCTGCAAGGGGAACTTCTGTCACCATTAGCTGGGACAAGGTTTCAAAGGCGACCGACTATATTGTGGAGCATTATGTGAACGGTGCATGGAAGCAGGTCGGCACAACTTCAAGCCTTTCATACAAGGTGAATGGTATCACACAGAACGGCGTTAATAAGTTCAGGGTAAAGGCGAGAAGAAATTACAGTGGCGTATACTACAACGGTGGCTACACATATGTAAACGCTGAGATCACTGACATACCAAGTGCAGTAACAGGCATAAGAAGCACTTCAAACACTTCTACATCAAACACCATAACATGGAACGCTTCCAAAAAAGCGGAAGGCTATGAGATCTATCAGTGGATAGGTACTAACGACAGCTACAAGCTCATAGGCACGACCACGTCCACAAAGTTCACAAACTCAAAGAAAAGCTCAGGCACGATGTACAGATACAAGGTAAGGGCATTCAACAATGTTGACGGACAGCATATCGAGGGTGCATATTCCTCTGAGCTTACCACCTGCACTCTTCCTGCAAACGTATCATTCTCCCTTTGCTCCACTGACGTTGATTCCATAACACTCAACTGGAACAAGGTATCAAAGGCTACAGGCTATCAGGTAGAGATGTACACAAACGGAAAATGGAAAACGCTCTCCACCCTTTCGGGAACGAGCTACACCGCAAGCGGTCTTTCACAGAACACAGCGTATCGTTTCAGAGTGAGAGCCATAAGATATTATAACTACATAAACTACTACGGCGGCTACACTGAAAAGGACATCACAATTCGTCCTGCAAACACACCAGAGGGGCTTTCCTCATCAGTGAACACATCAAGTTCCAACACTATCACATGGAAAAGCGTGAATGGAGTATCTGGCTACAGCGTTTATCAGTGGGTAGGAACGTCAGACAGCTACAAAAAGCTCGGCGACACTGCTTATCCATACTACACAAACTCAGGCAAGTCATCAGGCACTATGTACACATACAGAGTAAAGGCATATTATGTAAGCGACAATGTTATGCAATACAGCAAGCCTGCACAGGTGGTCACCTGCACGCTCCCTGCAAACGTCACTGTCAAAACGGCAAAGCGTTCGGGAAGCAATATCTCACTTGCATGGGACAAGGTATCAAAAGCCACAGGATATGAGATATATGTGAAGTCAGGAAGCAGTTGGAAGAAGCTCACCACAACATCAGGCAAAAGCTACACTGCCAAAAATCTGTCAGGCACTAAAACATTCAGAATAAGGGCATACAGAAAATACAATGGTGTGAACTATTATGGTGCTTATACAGAAAAGACGGTTAAATAGTCACTCGCCGTGACAGGCATTTTACGCCATACGTTGTGATATGATACAAATTTGCACCGCTGAATAAAAATGAGGGGCGACCTTGGGTCGTCCCTTTTTTGCACAATTTTCAATATCCGCACAACATTATTGTAGGGGCTGGCGCCCTCGACAGCCCGCTCGAAGCGACAAGATTTGAATTATCCGGAATTTGTGCAGAGCAACATTGTGCGGATAACATAAATACGATTTCAGACGAAATGTCAATGGGACGGGACGGGCATTTTACGCCATACATTGCAGCATGAGATACACTTGCACCGCTCTTTAAAATGTGTAATTATAACCTGCAATTATCATATCACTATCCAAGCTCATATACAATACATTCCGCATTTATTTTACAATATTCTGACACTATACAGGCACAAAATAACCGTCGATATGCTCTTTGTCAAGCCCCTCGCCAATGACGATAAACACCGCCTGACCTCGCTCTATAGGCTTAACAGTGATGTTCTTGTGGGTGGCATTAAGCTCAAGCCACTCGCCCTCAGCGTTTTGCATAAAGCCTTTTACACGGAATATCCTTCCGCACTTGCTGTCGCTCATAAGCCTGCTCACAGCATCTTCCATAGCATTGTCAGGAAGCTTCATATTCATAAAATACAAAGAGGTATAAGCTTTATCTTGGTCGAACCACAGCTTTTCGTGGGAATCAGGCTCATAGCCACTGTTGGCTATCCTTTCCATATCCTCGTCTGTAAGCTCCGACCAATCTTTCATTATTATCTCAGGCTTTGTCATTCTGTGGCAATGGAACTTTTTCTGCACGGATTCAAGGTGTTTTAGAGTATCCTCAAGCTCCTGTTTTGTGGCTTCCTGACATCTGCTCATGAGAACTATGCCTGCTTCCGAAAGCTGAGAAGCAAGAAGATAATCAGAAGCTTCCGACAAGTTGGTATCAAGGCAGGCATCTGCAATAGTTATTACGCTTCCTATCTCGTACCAATTATCAAGAGGTTCTTCTCTGAGCACGTCAAAGAACTCGTCAGCTTCATAGATACCTGACGGCTCCACAATGACCCTGTCAAGACCACGCATACCCATAGCGATAAGCTTAGTCTTAAAACGCCGTCTGTGGCAATCCTTATCAGCCGCCGAGACCATTTCAAGGTCGCAATTCTCGTCCAAAAGCTCCTGCAAAAGAAGCATATCCACATTCACTGCACCGAAATCATTCTCCAACACGCCAATTTTACAGCCCTTATCCAAAAGATAACGGGCATATTTTTTTATAAAAGTGGTCTTCCCTGCTCCGAGAAACCCCGTCACAAGGTCTACCTTGGTTTTCTTTTTCTCTGTATTCATAGTTAATGCCTCCTAATGGTCATATTATACCACATTGACAGTGCTTTGGCAATGAGAGAAATAAAAAAACACGCCTTACAATTTGTAAGACGTGCTATGCCAGTCACTACAAGTGACCTGGTGCGCCAGAAGGGACTCGAACCCCCGACCTACTGGTTCGTAGCCAGTCACTCTATCCAAAAATAAAACCACAAATTTCTTTCAGTTAAACAAAATATCATGAAAATGGCTGCTAAGACTTTGGCAACTTTTTTGATGATATTTACACATATCATCAAGCATAGACAGGGTAGCTCCCTGAGCGGCAGGACGTTCTCCCCTGCCGCTTTTTCTGTGCTTAATACGGAGAACATAAACATTTTTCAGAAAGGGTGTTTTAAATGGAGAACACAAAAACAAAAATCGTAGCCGTTGCAAATCAGAAAGGCGGCGTCGCAAAAACAACATCGGCATTTAATATTGCCGCTATTCTTGCACAGCGAGAGAAAAAAGTCCTTATGATAGACCTTGACCCTCAGAGCAGCTTGTCAGTATCGTGCATGAAGTACGAATATGACCCTGACGATATCACTATCACTGAGCTTATGTCATCTATCATCAATAAGAAAACCATTGATTTCAAGACGGCTGTACACCACAACGAGCCGAACAACATTGACTATATTCCTGCGACTATAACACTTTCAGGAATTGAAGTTGACCTGTGCAGAACACGCTGCTGCGAAATGGTGCTGAAGCGTGTCATTAGTAATTACATCGGCTGCTATGACTACATCATCATAGATTGCCCTCCGTCACTGAGCAACTTGCTCTACAATGCGCTTTCCGCCGCAGATATGGTCTTGATACCTGTGCTTGCTCAGGAAATGGCATTGAGCGGAATACCGCTTCTTCTTGACAGCATTGACGATATCCATGAGTATGCTAACCCTGACCTTGAAATACTCGGAGTATTCGCAACATGGACAGAGAAAAACAACACAATGTCAGCTGAAGTAATTGATTCAATAAAAGCCGCATTCAATGATAAATACCTTGGCAGCATAAGCAAGTCAAAAGCAGCTCAGGACAGCAGCCGTGAGGGCATCGCCCTTTGCAACTATAAAATCAGCAGCACAAATAAATACAAGAATATGCTCGCAGACGAGTATCGTGTAATAGCTGACAAAATAGAGTGTGTCACGGTGACACACTAAGGAGGTTTCAGTATGATAGATATAAAACGCTCCGCAAATCGTCCAAGAGCTAACTTCTCAAATAACTTTGAGGAGCTTCTCATGGATAAGCAAAAGGTGGTTTCGCTGCCAATGTCAAAAATTGAGCCTTTCAGCTTTAATGGTGATCCACAGCCCTTTGCAATAGATGAAAATGAGATATCTGCACTTGCCGACTCTATTTCAAAGTGTGGACTTATAACACCGATAATAGTTCGCAGCAGTAGCAACAACAGCTATCAGATACTCAGCGGTCATAAAAGATACGCCGCTTGCAAAAAGCTTATGCACCTTGACATTGACGCCGTTGTTATCGAGGTCACTGATGATAATGTGGCATTCGATATAGTTTGTCAGGCAAACATTCAGCGTAAAGAGCCACGTCCAAGCGAGCTTTCAAAAATGTTCAATACATACTTAAGTCTGAGGAAAAACGTTTCAGCAGACCTTACAGTAAATGAGATAAGCAATATGTTCGGTATATCCCGAAAAACCATTTACCGCTATGCAAATATCTCAAATCTTGATAATGGGTTAGCAGAGCTGATAGACAGCAAATCTATTCAGATAAAGTTCATTGAGCCGCTTGCAAAGCTCAGTTCTGAGCAACAGAAAGCCATATCAGACTACTACAATTATGACGAACGGCTCAGTTCAAAAGAGCTGACATTGGTCATAGAGCAAATGACAGACAGAGGAAGCAGTGATATCTATGATATCATAAAAGCTATAAGGAATCTGTCTGAAAAGAAAAAAGAACCATACAAGAACAGCTTATACAATGAGATGTATATCAAAAAGTCGTCATGTATGCAGAACATGACCGAAAGTGAGCTTGACAAGATAGTGTATGAGCTGCTTGATAAATATCTTGAAAATAATTTTAAGAGTACAAAAAAAGTTACCACAAGCGAAAAATAATATGATATAATCATAGCAACAGGAGGAAAAGATATGAACATGACGTTCAAAATAGACATAGACCGCAGAAAAGTTGAAGCTATCCGCTGCTATATGCCTGACGGAAACATTGAAGATCTGCTCTATGAGGAGATAACCAAAGCTGCTGAAAATGTGTTGAACAGGCTGTACAGCAAGACTGTTCCGAAAAAAGTTCAGGAATATCTCAGAAAATCAGCGGAGATTAAAACTGACAGCAAGAAAAAGGCGGAGCAGGTCAATGAGTAGCGGCGTCATAAAAACATTTGGCAGCAATCATCAAACCGCCTTGTATATGGCTAAAGACAAACGTCTTTATGAGATAGTATCAATAGACAATGATTGTGCTGTAATGGCGGCGTTTAATGATACATTTGCGGTAGCTGCGAAGCCGTTCCTTGACGAAGTAAACAATGTAATAGACTATTCGAGCATTGAATACTTTGACCGTTTATCACAGGCGAAAAGCTACAGTGATAGACTTCATAAATGCTTTGACAGCTCCAAAGCAGAAGAAAACATCAAAGAACAATGTGTCACGGTGACACACTCAGATAACATCACTCAAAAGCATAAAAGTTTGTAATTGAAAGAGGAGGACCATTATGAACGAAAACAGGAATTTTAACGAAGATTTTGAAATCGAGCAGGCAGGACCAGAAGATGTTGGCTGCGATCTTTTTGAGTATGAGCTTACTCCAGAGGGTACATACGTCCCGAAGATAGCATACACAAGTGACCCCGAAGAAGAAAAGCTGCTTAAGAAGCCTATCCGCAGATGGGGACGTGCATGGATGAAATGGATGGAAGCAGAACACCCAGCAGACGTTGACATTCTCGTGTGCGAATGCCGTTGGCAGATCATTCCGAGAGAAATAGATATCGAAGCTGAGGAAAGGTTTGACGAGCTTGACGAAATCTACAGAAAAGATCACCCACGTCCTACAGAGTTCAATGCTATACGCAAGTGGGAAAGGGAAAGGCTTATGATGCTCGAACATCAGGTAATGGAGGAGATCGTTTATAAGCTCCGTGAATAGGCTCAATAAGGAACACATGGCACGTTGAAAACGCAACAGAAAACAGGTAAAGGACACTTGATATTTCAGGTGTCCTTTTTTTATAAAAAGGAGTGATATGACAATGGCTGAATTAAAGTGCAAAAAATGTGGCGATATTCTTAATGATGATAATTGTGATGAATTGTATCACTTGCATATAAACAATATAGACGTTGATAATTCAACCGAGCTGATGTGCAACGATTGTGCTTTTAGAGAAGATGCAAGAAAACACGTTCAGGAATTTATATGTGATGATGAAAGTCTTGAACTTGATGAGCGTATGTTTATTTCATTCAAGCGTGTTATGGGAAAATATAAGATAGAGGAGAAATGGCGAAACTATCTTAATGAAGTCTTTTCGAGTGGCGAAGATCCGACGAATTGTAGTTTTGACAATATTGAAGGATTTATTTGTGACTCTGACCAAACAGGCGATGCAGACGATAAGCTTGATTACCTCGCAGACTACTATTATGGCGATAATTGGGAACTCAATGCGCAATTTCAAGATTGGTACTATACATACTTTGGTGGTTTTTGGGTTACGGACTTTGAAGATGATTATGTTTAATATAAAAAGAAAGGCATAGTGAGCAATTATGAAAAACAAATATATCATTATTGATACAGAAACAACTGGCTTTCACCCATATGACGGGGACGAGCTGCTACAAGTATCTATCATAGATACTGACGGAAATGTATTATTCGATGAATATTTCAAGCCGCAGCACCGTACCGAATGGAAAGAAGCTGAACAGGTGAACGGCATAAGTCCTGAAATGGTCGCTGATCGCCCTGCTATTTCTGAAAAAATATCAGAGATAAATGCTATTATTGAAAATTCTGATACTATAATCGGGTACAACACGCAGTTTGACATTGGTTTTCTTAAAGCAAATGGTGCGATAGTTCCTGACGATATAGATACAATTGATGTTATGGAAGATTTCGCTGAGATATATGGTGAACGGAACAGTTTCCGTGACGGCTATAAATGGCAGAAGCTGACTAGAGCCGCAGAGTACTACGGCTATGACTGGTCACAGAGAGCTGAAACTGCACACAACAGTTTGGGCGATTGCTATGCAACGCTTTTTGTGTATCATAAAATACTTAGCGAAGAATAGCAGCCCTGAGCAATGATATCGCAAACGTGATAAACGCTCAGAATTAAACAGTAATATTTGACATCACAAATCAATTGTGATATAATCTAGTTTGGAAAAGGTAAACTTAAACGGTAGGCGGTGTCCTCCCACACGGAATGGTCTGAATATTGTCAGCCGAAAGGCTCAGGCAAAATAGGATATTCGGGAGGTGATAGAATGGACTTAGCTTTCTTTGTCTTGACTATCGTGCTGATTGTCGCTCTCAACGAGTTGATAAAAAGCATAAAAAAATAACCGCCCTCGACCAAAAGTTGCGGTTATTTTTTACATAATCAAAAACTGAGGATAGCCGTCTATGCGGTTTACCTTTTCTATATATAAGTATACATCACTTTAAGATATATGTCAAGTCTAAAAAGGAGGAAAACCATATGAAGAACACAATGAAAGCCATAGCCGCCCTGCTCATCAGTGCGACAATGATAAGCATAACCGCCTGTGGCAACACAGACACCACATCATCAGCCGCACCGAAAGCCACAACAACGGCTTCAAGCACAGAAGCTTCGGCAACTACCACAACGGAAGCCACACTGACCTCTCAGAGTGAGGAAACAACGTCCCTTTCGGCTACCACAACTACATCTGGAACGAGCAACACTTCTACAAGCAGTGGTAAATCTTCGACAACTACCAAGGGTGGCTCGACCGCAAAGGCGAACAGCTCTAAGGCTAGTAATGGTGGAACAGTAAATAATCAGAGCTACAGCCACAGCACCGCAAACAACGGCTCAGGCAACAACAGCTACAGCAATGACAATAACAATGGTGGCAACAGCTATCAGCCACAGCAGACGGAACGTCAGACAGAAAGAAAGACAGAGCGTCAGACAACAACTACAAGACAGACCACCACAACGGCAAAGAAAACGCAAGCTCCAAAGCCAAAGCCGACTACAACAACGGCTAAGCCAAAACCAAAATTCGAGCTTACTCAGAGTGATATAGACAGAGCGGTAAAAGAGCTTCAGCAGTACAGCAATGAACAGTGCGACTTTGACGCTATCTTCTATAATGAGCAGGAAATGTGGGATAACATAGCCACAAGAAATCTTGACAACAGCTCATGGGGAACACCTGACACTGTTTCGCCTGATACTTATTCGTCTTATGATGAACTTTATCGCAAAGTAAAAGGACACATTGATGTTCTATATGACAGAATAGGCAAAGACCAAGCACATATAGTTGTGTATCAGCAATGGCATGGTGACGGCTCAGCTATCAACAGTGACGGCAAGCCTGCATGGGAAATATACCTCCTTTACTGATATATAAATAAAACTGAATAGAGTTTAAAAGCAATTCGATTTTCTTTCGGGTTGCTTTTTTTATTGCCCGAAAATCAAGCCTTATGGCTTTTTAGATAGATAAAAAATTTTTAGGAGGAAAACAAATGAAAAAGAAAAGTCTTTTCAAACGTCTTAGCAGTGTTGCACTCGCATTTCTGCTCAGCTTGTCGGCTCTTACACAAGGCATAACAGCCAGTGCGTTCTCCGACAAAAACCAAGCCACACAGCAGTGGCTGTCAACATGGAGCTATGATTTCCGTGGTTCAGGTCTGCCAAATGGCTATGATATTGAAACAGGGAAATACAATGACACTCACTTCACTGGATACTTTGCATCAGAAGTGCCGTATTTCACAACATCTGATAACAACTACGCTTACTGCATTAACTTTGATAAGCTGCATAATAGCGGAACAGTTTCAAAGCAGCAGACACTTAATGATTACATGAAAAACGGTCATATTCCTGATGATATGCAGTATCAGATAAAAGAGTTCTGTATTTACAGTTACAAAGGCAAAACTCAGTACGGCTATTCTAAGGACACCGAACTGTGTGCGTCAAGTGTTATGTCACAGGCGGTTTCTGCACGTTTTTTTGATGAAAGCACAACAGGACTTTCAAGCAATGAAACAAAGCTTCTCAACGCCTACAGCTACAACGGCAGCAACGCAAGCAGTCATCACAATGACCTTGTCGATTGCTACAAAAAGATGAAGTCTGAAATGCTTTCGCACTACAATATTCCTAGTGGTACGTCAAAGGCTTCTTACGGCAAGCCACTTGACAAAGCTTCATATCCTGCAAAATATGATGTCAAGACAGGCAAGTGGACAGCCACAGTTAAGCTTGACAGCCTTTCACAGTTCAGCGTTTCAAAGCCGAACTCAGTGACTGTTACACGCTCAGGCTCAAATATGACTATCACAGCAGACAATGAGAAAGACCTGAAAAATGTTGTTTTCACGCTCACAAAGACAAAGGGCAAGTATGTTGAACACATAGACGAGTGTTCACCTCTTATCCTTTCGGGCGGCTCAGACGTTCAGGAAATGGTGGTTTCCTGCTATGAGGACAAAGACCCTGTTAAGGCTTATCTGAAAATAACAACACCAATAGGCTCAGCTCACCTTGACAAGAGCTTCACAGATTACTTTGACAACAAGCAAACAGGCACAGCGGATATGTACAAAGCCGTCAAGTTCCAGTTGGCATACAAGGACGGCAACAGCTATAAGTTTGTAAAAGCAAGCGGCAAGGACGGAAGCTACAGCTTCACTGACCTCGCTTCACAGGCTACAGACCTTACGCCAAACAATAAGGGTGATATTGATGTAACAGGTCTGCCAGAGGGCGATTATGAGTGGAGAGAAATATCCACGGCAGACGGATATATGATTTCATCAAAGAAAGCTATCACTGTTACCGCTGACAAGACGGCTAAAACGGAGTTCGTCAACAAGGCTTCTGCTCCTGACAAGGGCAAGATAACAATTCACAAGCGTGACGCTGAAACAAGAGCTGACCTTGCAGGCGCAAAGTTTGAAGTGGCAGCAGCCGAGGATATCTACGTTGGCAACGGCTATTGTATCTACCCGAAAGGAACAGTTATTGACACCATAACCACAGGCACAGACGGCATAGCTGAAACAACAAAGGCTATCTACAAGGGCTATAGCTACACAGTGACAGAAATTGAAGCACCAAAGGGCTATTCGATTTCTGATGAGCCAACACAGACTATCAAGCTTGTTGAACAGCAGGCGGAGTTCGTTGTAGATTTTGATAACGAGCAAAACACTATTCCTTTTGAGATAACAAAGACTGACATTTCAACAGGTGAGCTTATCCCTGATTGCACCTTTGAAATTCTTAATGAAAATAAAGAACAGGTCATCACAGGAACTACAGACGAGAACGGTATTGCAAAGTTTCAGCTTGCTATAGGCAAGTATTTCTATCGTGAGATTTCAGCACCTGATATCTATGAAATTGATGATACTCCTTATCAGTTTGAAATAACTGAAAACGATGATATCGTCAAGGCTGAAATGACAAACAAGAAGAAAAGTGGCTCTATAAAGGTCACAAAGACAACAACAGGTAATCTCAATATCGAGGGCATTAAGTTCTTTGCAACAGGAATTTCTGATACAAACAAGGACTTGAAGTTTGAAGCGACAACGAATGAAAATGGCGTAGCAATGTTCAATAAGCTTGTTATCGGCAAGTATGTCATCACAGAGGACGGCTCAACTGTTCCTACAGCTTATCTTGTGGCTGATGAGCAGGAAGTAACAGTTGAGTATAACGAAACCGCAGAGGTTTCTTTTGAGAACGAGGAAAAGACAGGCTCTATCACTGTTCACAAGACAACTGAGGGACAGAAGAATATCGAGGGTATCAAGTTCTATCTCAGAGGTACATCTGACACAGGTAGAGAGATAAACATTCCTGCCGAAACAGACAAGGACGGCATTGCAAAATTTGAGAACATTCCTATCGGCACATACATGGTTATCGAGGACGAGGAAACTGTCCCTTACGGCTATCTCGTGGCTGATGAAAAAGAAGTCAAGGTAGAGTATGCTCAGACAATAGACGCAACGATACTTAACGAGGAAAAGACAGGCTCTATCACAGTTCACAAGACTACAGAGGGACAGAAGAATATTGAGGGTATCAAGTTCTATCTCAGAGGTACATCTGACACAGGACGTGAGATTGATATTCCTGCGATAACTGATGAGAACGGCATTGCTAAGTTTGAGAACGTACCGATAGGTACATACAAAGTTATCGAGGATAAGGAAACAGTTCCTTACGGCTATCTTGTAGCCGCTGAAAAAGAGGTCACAGTAACATATGCAGAAACTGTTGATACTGACATACTCAATGCCGAGCAGACAGGAACGATACAGGTTCATAAGAAAACTGCTGATATGACTAACGTTGAGGGCATCAGATTTATCCTTTCGGGCATTTCCGATACTGGCAGAGAGATACGCATTGAGGCAACCACTGACAAGGACGGACTTGCGAAGTTTGAGGGCGTTCCTATCGGCACATACACTATCACAGAGGACGGCAGCACAGTTCCATACGGTTATCTTGTGGCTGACTCCAAACAGGTGACAGTGGCATATGCACAGACTGTTGACACAGATATGGTAAATGAGAAAGCTCCTGATACGCCGAACACAGGCGTAACGGACAATGACACAGACGGTAGAACAGCACTGTGCAGCGTGGCTATCATTCTCGCAGGAGCTGCATTTTTTATGTTCAGCAGAAAGAAGAAAGGTAATTGATGTTGTCTGAAAAAAGACAGTAAAAAGGGGATCAATTTATCTATACAGAAAGAAGCGCCTGCAACGGGGCAGGCGCTGGGGAGGATTAATCACTGTTTTTCATATACATTAAGAAGTCTTTGCATATAGATTGATGTTCAAGAAAGTTTTTTCTTTGATTATATGTTTTTAGTTGTATAGCCGCATTTAACTCTACTGCAAAAAGATACCATGCTTTTTCAAAAGTTTGTGTTATCAGTGACACAGTATCAGGAATACTAAGTTTAACATAATTTACATCCTGGTTTTTTATTACTTTTGAAGTCATCCTATGATTACCATCAATGACCATTTTCTCTGATTGTAATCTGCATGGAAAATCAATAACAATAATAGGAGTTTCGCAAGAGAAATGATACTTTTTAATATCATTTTGCACTTCATATTCAACATTGTTATATACAAGCCTTCGTGCATTTAATCTTTGAAAATCATAATTTTGAGCAACGTCAACAGCCTTGTCAACATTAAAATGAATATAAAATTGTGCAATGCTAGGTATTTTTATTATTTGTTGATAATATTCACATGGTTTGTTTTTGTCATACGAAAAATAACATCTGTTATTTTTATATGCGTATCGCATAACTTCAATCCAATTGGCTACTAATTCATCAATTGGCTTTATTAAATTGAAACTGTTATAAAATTCCAGTATTGCATTTATATCAATATCATATTCTGAAGATGAAACATAATCAAATAACATCTATATAACCTCCATACAGAAAGGAAATAATTATGGAACTAGGTCAAAAAGGAAAAGGACGAACATTTAAACTATATCGTGATGTTCCTAAATGCTACAAAGCCACAGCCGCAGATACGGCACGTTTTGAGAAATTTTTAAAAATCATGATAAAAAAAACTACAAAGGCTATTGGCAAAAATTTAACTCGCTAAAAATTCAGACTTTTAAATAGTATAGCATATTTATTTACAAAGCGCAAGCAGTTTAATTAGAAGAAAGCGCCTGCAACGGGGCAGGCGTTGGAGAGGTAGAGAAATGGTAAAAGTACGCATAGAGGGTTTGCCAGAAGAAGTTGAAAAATTCACAGAACAGCTTGAAAAAGACGAAAAATATGAATTTCTTCAAAAAAGCGAAACCTATCCGAACAGAAATTCGGTTTATGTTAGAAAATATGTGGAGATACGGTTAAAAGAACAGGAGTGAGAAAATGCAAAAAGAAATTGAAATAATTAAAGACGGTTTGTCATACAATGAGGAGCTTGAGTGCATTGCAAAACGTTTTGGTATGACGCAGGAGCAAACGCTTAAAGAGATAATTCATGAGATATACACAAGCTCAGTGACTTTTACAGGGCTACAAACAGCCATGATATTGATAGGGGACTATGAGGAAAAAAGCAGTTTCGTTGAGTATAACTCTGTCGGAAATGTAATAGTTGATGACAACTGCAATGAAGACGACCCATATGAGGGTAATACCGCTTTTTAAAATGTTATTCTAATAATCCTTATATATCTCATATTCGTAAATTTTCATTATGATAACAGGAATGTATGAAGCTAAAAAAAGCAATAATTGATACCACACAAATTGTGAAATTACATATTCTAATGCAAAATCCATACTTGTATGAATTGACATAATAACTGTGAGCAGATAAAGAATAATCAAAGACGGAACAATCATATTATTAACGCTATTTATATTCTTTTTTAGATTTATATGCTTATATAGTATATCATCAACTGAAATATTGTATTGTTGCATATCTATTGAAAATAGTAAAGAATACAAGCCGTATAGAAAAATATCAAGACAAATAATGATAATAATTATTGCTTGATTAAATTTAATACTCATTTTAATAATATCATACGAGCTGCTATCATAAAATAAAAGTTGATCAAGTTTTTGCTTGAAAGTACTGTCTAACAAACAAAGTTGCAGTGCGAATGAAACAACAACCACGAATACACAGCTTTTTTTAGCCGCACAGATAATATTTTTTATTAAACCTATCATGTTTACACGTCCTTTCATCTTAAAGTATAAACATGATAAATCAAATAGTCAAGAGGTATCTATGAAACAAAATCATGAATTTATTAATTTCAGACTATTGATATTTTTGTTATTCGGATTTGCAGGTGTTATTACAAGCATTCAAATACTATTTGAAACTAACCAAGAAATGCGTATAAAAATATATGTCATTTGGTTTTTGATAAAAGCACTAATAATAATTGCAAATATAAAGTACATAAAAAAATACTTTCATAAGCTGTCCGTAAATGGTGATAGCTGTTTTAACTATACTGAAATGTTGCACAATACATACTTAACTAGCTGTGTTGTTTCAGCACTAGGACTATTAGTTTTTTGTTATACATAAGTGTGTCACAGTGACACACAACTTAAAATCGTAAACCCGAGCGTGTGAAGAATTTCATACGCTCTTTTTTTATATAACCGAAAGGAGAAATATCATGAACGCTGAAACGCCAAAGAAATCTAAGTTTGATATCTTGGAAGAAATCATGATAGGATTTCAAGATGATTACGAAACAGACAATGCTCAGACCCATTGGGTGAAAACCTACAAAGGACGGCGAGAGCGATTAATTCAGCTGCAAGAGGAAGAATGTGAACTACAAGCGAATGTAATTGATGACGCTCACGATCTAGGATTTGTTGAGGGCGTAAGATATGCGCTCAACATCATGGATATGACAGATACAGGCAAGAATAAAGCGCTTTTGGAGCAGTTATTAAATATTCTCGAAAAATAAAAAGAGGGGAAACTTAAATGGATAAGCACGATAAGTATGAAGTTGTAAAACAAGCATGGTTTGAAATCAATGAGCATCTCAGAAACAATAAGCAGGATTACATTGAGTATCTTAAATTTTCCGCAAAAATGTATAAGCAGCCGTATTCAGACGCTGTGTTAGTATTCCAGCAGGATAGGAATGCAACAAAGATCGCTGAGTATAAGAAATGGGGACGTCTGGGACGATATGTCAGACGTGGCTCTCACGGCGTTGCTGTTTTTGGCAAAAATCACACTTGCAGATATTTATATGACGTCACTCAGACAGGCGGCAAAGAGTTGCCTGAGATGTGGACACTCACTGATCGCAACACACCTGAGCTGCTTAATACGCTTAATAACCGATACAATATAAACGCAGGATCGGTCAAAGAATGTATCGAAGCAATGACAGCAAACAGTCTTAATTCTGCGCCTATTGCTGAGTCAGTACAAAATGCAATATCTCAAATGGGACTTGACACAAAACAGGCTGAGGTATACCGCCATTCACTGGATTCTGTGGTGCGGTTCGTTGTTTCTCAAAGATGTAATCTTTCAGGTAAAATAGATCTGCACGCCGATGTTGATGTAAGCGCTCTTGACCTTATCAAAAATGCAAGAGATATGATTCTTTTCAGCAGAGCTGTTCAGCACGCTGCCAAAGACACGCTGTTTGAAATCGAAAAAGAAGTTATCGCAATTGACCGCAAAAACGAAGCTCTTGACAATGCCAAAACCGCAAAGCAAGAAAGCACGTCTGATAGGGTTGACGATATACTCCAAGACCTTATAAAGCTTAAGTTTTCGCAAGAACAGGTACTTGCATTAAAACAGGCTGTGGTGGCAGCTGCACAAAATGGTGAACATAACATACGGCATTGGGTAAGCGTCCGATATTCGCCCGACGAACTGCGGCATATATCATCTTTATTATCTGATTACTATGCTCAGAGTGTCATTGAGCAAACACTCGATCCAAAGGGCATACTCAATGATTACTATACATATGTAAATGAGCTCAATGGTCGGCTGAAGCTGTCAGATATGTTCTCTCACCATGATTATAGTGATGAACAAAAAGCCATGCTGCAGCAGCAGGGCTTTTCTGAGGGAATTTCTATTACTGTTCTTAACGAGGTCGATGAACGGCTAACGGTAGACGAGATAAAAACATTCTTTGAGATGTTTCATCAGGCAGTTGACGGACAGATAGATCCACATGATGTTCAGATATATCTTGATAAAGCTGTAATAGAGCATTCAAAGCAGAACGTTCAAGCGGTTGAAGTCCAGGACAACTCTGTTAACACAAATTCAGTTGGAGTTGTCAAGCAATATGATAATGATTTTTACATTAATCACAGTGAACAAAAAAGTCAAGAATTGTCCTCGTATCAAAGGCTCCATTTGCCTGAGGCGATGAACAATCTTGACTCTAAAGAGCCAATCAGACACGCAGCGTTCACTGATAAACAGCTAGCACTTTCAGTTCTGAACGACTCTAACGATAGTGTATCACAAAATGATAATGAAGTCAAGCCCTCTGCTGCATTGTCCGAGCCTACGATAACCTGTGAATGGAGCGAAAGTAATTACTTTGAAGACGGCAAGACCTACAGTGTTGCAGAATTTGATACGCTCATGGAACAGGCTGACAGTGAAATGGTGGCAGGAGCAAAGGCTGCAATAGAGAAGTACGGTTCAGCAAAAGCATGGTATGAAGCAGACGCTGATGACGAATTCTCACAGTTTATGGGCTATGATAAGGTCAAGTTTACTATCAATATGCCTGACGGACAAACGATCACTGAACGCCAGGACGCAGGGGACGGATACGGCGGCGTTATTGATTTTCTGAAAAGATACTCAATATACAGCTCTATCATACCTGAACTTGAAGCTGCAAAAGCCGCACATATGGCAGAACTGGTCGATGAAGTGCCTACACCTACAAATGAAACACAGCCTGAAATAGACAAGCTTTTGGGCAGGCTTAAGCTTGATTGCGATTACTATCTGAAAACAGGTGCAGAAAAGCATTTGTGGGCGGAAACTGTTGAAAAGCAGATAGCTAAGATCAATGAGCTGTATGAGAAAATGCCTGAAAACGCCTACTTCACAAGAGAACAGATCGACGATTATGAAAAGAAAATGCTTGCGATAAAAAATGGCGAGGTCGAAAAACCTATACCATATGAAACGCCTACAATCGCTGATAATGTTCTGTCTGAAGAAAAAAAGATAACACCGTCTGTTTCTGAAAGCGTTCCTATATCTCCTACATCTGATGAACAGATTTCACTCTTTGAAACACCCCCTGCTTCTGAAACCGCCACTATACCTGATAAAGATATCAAAACTGAAAAGGTAGAAAAGCCAAAGAAAAATGTCAAGGCAAGCACATACCACTTTGACCCTGATAATGTTGTTGTGGGCGGAGCTGCTGCTCGTTGTGACGCAAATATAGCTGCTATTGAAACATTGCTGAAAATAGAGAGTGAAAAGCGGCTTGCGACACCTGAAGAGCAGAAGATAATGGCTAGATACTCAGGTTGGGGCGGAACTGCTCAAGCTTTTGTTGCAGATAATGAGAATGTTTCTGCTGACAGTTGGGGAGCAAGGCAGACTCGCTTAAGAGAGCTTCTGACCGCTGATGAGTATGGTGCTGCAAGATCATCAACACTGACAAGCTTCTATACGCCGCCAGAAGTCATAGACAGCGTATATCTTGCTTTGGAAAGATTTCAATTTGAGGGTGGAAACATTCTCGAGCCTAGCATGGGCGTTGGAAACTTTTTTGCAAAAATGCCTGATGAAATGAGGGCAGATTCAAAACTTTACGGAGTTGAGCTTGACAGCATTTCAGGACGAATAGCCAAGCAGCTCTACCCAGAGGATAATATCCAGATAAAAGGGTTTGAAAAAACAACATTCAAGAATAACAGCTTTGACGTGGTCATAGGTAATATACCTTTTGGAGATTATGGCATTGCAGACAAAGCCTATGACAAATACCACTTCAAAATCCATGACTATTTCGCTGCAAAAGCAGTAGATAAAGTGAAGCCTGGAGGAATTGTTGCCATTGTGACTTCAAAATTCACAATGGATAAGAAAAATGATAAAGCAAGAAAGTATCTTGCCGAACGCTGTGACCTTTTAGGCGCAGTAAGACTTCCCTCTGGAACGTTTAAAGATGCAGACAGCGTTACAACAGATATTATCTTTCTGAAAAAAAGAACAACAATGACCTCTGTTATTCCAAACTGGGTACACGTTTCAGAAACAGCCAACGGCATTCCTTGCAATCAGTATTTTGTGGACAATCCCGATATGGTACTTGGTACTATGGCGTGGGACGAACGTATGCGAGGAAAATATGGTGCAGACAGCAAGGTAACGACCTGCTATGCAAACAGTGACGCTCCCCTTGCACAGCAGCTCATAAATGCCATTTCAAAAATAGACGGCGTTATTGATACTGTGGAAACTGAGCTTGACAATGGGACAGCTGAGATACTCCCTGCTGATCCAACTGTCAGGAACTTCACCCATACCATTGTTGACGGAGATCTTTATTTCCGTGAAAATGAAATAATGGTCAAGGTCACAGAAACAGGCAAATCGCTTGAACGCATGAAAGGGCTTCATACTCTAAGGCAAGCAACTATGGAGCTTATCAATGCCCAGGCTGACGGCTGCACTGATGAACAGCTCGCAGAGCTTCAGAAGAAGCTCAACAGCACATATGACAATTTCAGAACAAAGTTCGGAAATATTACGGACAGCGCCAATTCACGCTGCTTTTCTAATGATGATGACTACAACACTTTAGCAGCACTCGAAGTTGTCAACGTGGAAAATAAGACAGTTGAAAAGGCTGCAATATTCACAAAGAGAACGATACTTCCAGATATTCCAGTTTCAAAAGTTGATACAGCACTAGAAGCACTTCAAGTATCAATGGACAGATTGGGAAAGGTCGATATTCTCTATATGTCACAGCTCACAGACACTACGCCTGAAAAGGTTATTGCTGACCTTGGTGATGAAATATTCAGAGATCCTGCCAAAGTTAAAGACAATGACCCATATTCAGGCTATACGGAATCATCTGAATATCTGTCAGGCAATATCCGTGATAAGCTGAGAATAGCCAGAGATCATGCGGAGCATATTGACAGCAGCTACAACAAAAACGTAGAAGCTCTAATGAAAGTTGTGCCAAAAGACCTTGAAGCCAGCGAGATATCCGTAAGGATCGGTGCTAACTGGATCGATGTCGCAGATTACAACAATTTTTTAAACGAGTATGCACACGCAAACACATATTACTACCCTGTCACAAGAACAAAGCTTGGTGAATACAAAATAGAGAATAAAACATCTGACCGCTCAGTTGCTGCCACTGAAACATTCGGAACATCAAGAATGAACAGCTATCAGATATTTGAAAATCTTATTAATCAGCGTGATATTTTAGTTCGTGACAGACGAGAGGAGGGCGATAAGGTATGGTACGAGATAAACACTAAAGAAACACAGCTTGCAAAAGAGAAAGCTCGTTTGATGAAAGAAGCGTTCAGAAATTGGCTGTGGGAAGATATGGGCAGGCGTGAAAAATACGTTGCGAAGTATAACTATCTGTTCAATTCCATAAGGGGCAGAGAGTATGACGGCTCACATCAAACCTTTCCAGGCATGAACACATCAATAACGCTGCGGAAACACCAATCAAATGCTATAATGCGTGCAAAGCTTGGCGGAAACACACTTTTCGCACATGAAGTCGGCGCAGGAAAAAGTTTTGAAATGGTCGCAACTGTAATGGAAAAGAAACGTCTTGGTCTTATAAACAAAGCCTGCGTAGTTGTACCAAAGCACCTTACATTGCAAATGGCAAGTGAGTGGCTGCGGCTTTATCCAAATGCAAAACTGCTTGTGGCAAAACCTGAAGACTTTACCAAAGCCAATAGAAAGCGTTTTATTGCAAGATGTGTTACTGGTGACTATGACGCCGTGATAATGTCATTTACACAGTTTGAAAGAATACCTATGTCAGACGAGTACAAAGAGCAGTTCATGCAAAAAGAACTTCACGATATCATGAGTGCAATATCCGAAGCAGGAAGAAAAGATAAATCATCAGTAAAAGCCCTTGAACGTCAGAAGAAAAACATAGAGGAAAGGCTTGAGAAGCTGCTTTCTTCTCCAAAAGACTCATCATTGTGTTTTGAAAAGCTCGGCTTTGACTATCTTGTATGTGATGAAGCACATAACTATAAGAACTGCTTTGTTTCTACAAAAATGTCAAATGTGGCAGGCGTACAAACAACAGCAGCACAAAAATCAGAGGATATGCTGATGAAAACTCAGTACCTCAATAATAAGTACGGCTGCAACAATATACTTTTTGCTACAGGAACGCCTATAAGTAATTCCATGGTGGAATTTTACGTTATGCAGCGTTATCTCAGACCTGATCTTCTTGAGAAAGCAGGATTGCAGAACTTTGACGATTGGGCAACCACATTTGGTGAAGTTGTATCACAATTAGAGATAAAGCCTGCAGGAAACGGCTTTCAAATGAAAAATCGTTTCAGCAAATTCGTAAACATACCTGAGCTTATGCAGATGTATAAGGAATTCGCTGATATTCAAACAGCGGATATGCTGAAACTTCCTGTGCCAAAGCTTGAAACAGGCAAGCCGATAGTAGTGACCTCAAAGCCAGACGAACGTCAAAAAGCATACATGAAAGAGCTTGCCACACGTTCTGAAACGATACACAGCGGTACTGTCGACCCACGGCAGGACAATATGCTGAAAATTACCCATGAAGCACGCTTGCTCGGTCTTGACACTAGATGTATTTTCAAAGACGCTCAGCCTGCACCCGACAGCAAAGTAATGAAGCTTATCGATAACCTAGAAAAGAACTACAAAAACACTATGACAGAAAAAGGCGTTCAGATAGTATTCTGTGATATCGCTATCAACGAGGACGAAACACACTTCTCTGTGTACAAAGCTATAAAGCAGGCGCTTATGGAGCGTGGGATACCAGAGAAAGAGATCTGCTTTGCCGGCGACGCAAAGACAGACAAGGCAAGGGACGAAATGTTCAAAAGCCTGCGCAAAGGCGAAAAACGTTTTATCATCGCAAGTACCTCAAAGCTTGGAACTGGCGCAAATATTCAGGATAGGATCTGCGCAATTCATCACCTTGATATACCATGGAAGCCCTCTGACCTCACTCAGCAGGACGGACGTGGAATACGGCAAGGCAACAGATTTTCACAAGTAGGAATATATCATTATCTTACAGAGGAAACCTTTGACGCATACATGATGGGCATTATAACAAACAAGGCGAAATTTATAAATCAGATTTTGACCTCAAAAAGCCCTGCAAGAGTTTCAGAAGATGTTGACGAAATGGTACTTACATACTCTGAAATGCAAGCTATAGCGAGCGGTAATCCTATGATAAAAGAGAAAATACAGCTTGACAATGATGTTGCAATGCTGAAAACCCTTGAAGCAGAACACAAGAAGTCAATTTACAAAATGCAGGAGTTGGCAGAGAAAACTTTGCCGAAGCAGATAACACATTACTCTGAACTTCTCGCAAAATCCAAGAGTGATATGTCTAAATATCAGGAACAGCAGGCGCTGAACAAGGAGTTTGAAATGACAATAGGCGGCGTCAGATACGATAAGAGAGAAAATGCAGGAGAACAAATTGCCGTGGCAATGGCAAAATGTACTGCCACAGGTGAGCCTATAGAGCTTGGAACGTATCGTGGCTTTAAAGTCACAATAGAACGAAATCCGTCAGCAAATACATTTTTTGAGCTTGATACGCCTTGTATCGCTGTTCTCCACGGAGAGCTTACTTATTCATGTGACGTTGCCACAGATAATGGCGTGGGAAATGTCAGAAGAATTGAAAATCTTGCAGGAATACAGATAAATCAGAAGCTGTGTTCTCTTGAAGAACAGCTTGAAAAAGCAAACAAGGATCTTTCAGAAGCTCAGCAAAATATGCTCAAACCATTTGAGCATGGTCAAGAATTAGCCGAAAAGACAAAACGTCTTGAATATGTCAATGCACAGCTCAGTGGAAATTCGCAGAATAAAAACCACACTCCTGAAAGTGCTATAGAATTTAGGTTTCACAACAATAAATATCAGGCATTGATCGGCACTAATGAAAAATCAGAATGGTGTGATGTAGTATCAAAGGGTGGCAAGCTCATCGCTTCATCAGATACAAAGATCTATAATCTGTCTGAAAAAGAAAGCGATCAATTCCGCAGCTATGTGTTTAATGGCGGCAAAACTGACACAAGCAAGAATAATTCCTTACTGGAAAAGCTTAAGCCAAAGGCGCTTAAATTATAAAACATTGAGAGGAGGTGAGGATATATGATAGACAGAAGATACGAATCAGGCAAAAGCTTTGTCATGTACTCTAAAGAGGAACTTGAAGCCGCACGGCGAACAGATATGGTCACATTTCTCGAAAGCCACGAGGGTTTCAACTTTAAATCGTCAGGCGGTTGGTATGTAGGGATAGAGCATGACAGTCTTAAGATCAATCCAGACCGCTATACCTGGCACTGGTATTCAAGAGATCTTTACGGAAAAGGTGCTATTGATTGGCTTTGCAAGGTCGATGGATACGATTTTAAAGAAGCTGTTTCTCGTCTAATAGGCAACGCCAGTATACGAGCTTCTCCTGAAATGAGAAAAGCAGTACTCAGTGAACAGCATTATCAGAAAAAAACTAAAAAGGCAGAATTTAAAGCTCCGCCGCCCATGCAGGGCAAATGGCGAGAGCTTTACGCTTATCTTAACATAACGAGAAAGCTTCCAGCTGACATAATAAATTATTGTGTCAGCAATAAGCTCATATACCTCGATGTTAAAAAGCGAGCTATTTTCTGCGGCTACGATAAGTTTGGCTCAATGAAGTTTGCAGAAGCAAAGATCACAAACACATACAACAAATACTATCCTCAGAACATTGAGGGAAGTATGAAAGAGTACAGCTTTTATATCCCTGCTAAACCAAATGCGTATGGTTATGACCCTACAAAGCTTTATGTGTTTGAAGCACCCATAGACCTTTTATCTCACGGAGCTTTAATGCAGCTTTCAATGAAAAAACAGTGTACAGCAGTTGGAATGTCTGAAATGTATCGTTCTGATTGTTGGCTTGGAATAAACAGAGTATCACTATCAGGCTGCTCTGATATAGCACTTAAACAAAGACTATCTGATGATCCTCGGATCAAACAGATAGTCTTTTGTCTTGATAATGATGAAAGAGGACGTCAAGCAACAGAAAAGCTAATGTCTGACTATTCTGCAAATTACACTGTAAAAGTGAGCATACCGCCTTACGGCAAAGATTGGAACGATACGCTGAAATTTATTGTAACGTCGAAAAACAAAAAACAAAATACGGAGGAATAATTATGAGAAAAATAATTGAGAAAATCAAAGGAAAAGGTGTAAAGCTTAGCGGACGCATTTTCGGCGCACTTACCGCTTGTCTTTCAACCATTGTTGCAGCATATGCCGACGCTGAGGAAGCTGGCACAGGCGGTGTATGGTCATCGGCAGCAGCATGGATAACAAAAAACAAAGAAGGTCTTTCCGTGGTTGCACAAGCCCTTCTTGGTCTGTGCATTGTCGGTGTTGTAATATGCCTGGGCTTTGCAGGAAAGAACGGCATTTCTTCTGTAAAGAACTGGCTCATTGCAATTGGCGTAGCAGCTGCATTGTTGGTATTCGGCGATGCTTTCCTGCAATCGATCTATGTAGCATGACCCTATGGACACACGTTTGTGTGTGTCCGTAAAAACGTTTATCTATGGCGTTCTTACGGGCATACACAAACAATATTGATACACGAAAGGAGCATAATTTTGAAGTACATGAAAACAAAAAAGGTGTGGTATCAACTAATATTTATAGCTGCCATAGTAACAAGTGGCTTTGGAAGCTTGGAGGTATGGGCAGCCGAACAATCAGGATATACTGGCTGTTCTTCTAGCATTCTTAAAATGGTAACTGTCCGAAATCAGTTTCGTGATCTGTTACGGAATATCGAATTTAACATTCTGAGTTTTCTTGCAGATGTAATAGACTATTTTGATAAAGCTATCAATGCCCTGCTCAAGCTCAACTTCTTTGATTACCTATCAGATGAATTCAGTTTTGGTCAAATGGGAACCGTCATAATAGCAGTAATGAGCCTTGCACTTGTTTTAGGGGCTTGTGCATTAGTAGTCTTTCATGACAAGATCCGTGTGTCTAGTTTTCTAATGAGCATACTCGTTTCATCTATACTTCTTGTGGCATTTCCTACCTTTATATCTTCCTGCAACTCTCTCCGCAACAAAGGTGTTGATGTAGCTCAAAACATTAAGATAAACGATCAATCTGAGCAAGCAAGTGTAAACAGTGACGGAACAGTTGCTATAGGAACACTCGGAAAAGATCTTTTAGCTTCAGGAATATATGACGTCGAAAACAGCGTTGACCTGAAGAAAAAAATGAATTACCTTGACACTGTAGGAAGTTCTGGAAACATAAAAGATATCGAGATAACAGGCGGTATTGCGCCTGATGATGATAAACCATGGACTACCTATTATATCACTGATGTAAATGATGTATACCCTGCCCAGAAAAAATTTAATGACCTGACAACAGAAAATATGATGTCATTGCTTGGGCTTGAAACTGAATACAATATTCTAAAAAATGCAAACGGCGAACTTATACTTAGCGCTGATTATGGTGCAAATATGCAAGTTTACTGTTCTGTATACAGCACATCAGGCTCAATATACGGAAGCGTTCTGTCTGAAAAAGATTATGAAACATTTTTATCAGCTTCTATTGGTGACGCCTGTCCTTATGGTGCTACACTTGGAGATCTGCATTATCCAGACGGCAGCAGGATAACAAATGTCATTAACTATAATACATATCTCCGTGACCTTATAGCAAACCACCCTGCTGTAGCTGCCGCAGGCAAAACGCAGGAAGTTGGAGCAAATGCACACACTGTTGAAGAAGCGCTTGATATCATAAAAAATGATGTCATAAGAAATCTTAACATAGCTGCAAACACAAGGACTGCTAAAGAAGCAGAGCCTGTTAATGCAACATATCAAGCTTTTCCGCTCTTTGATGAAGAAGAATATGACAATCTTAACTCTTTAGAACAAGTTATAAGAAGAAATATTACTAGCGGATACACATATGACAGCTTGTACTATTATCACATAGACTTCTGGTCAACATTCGTACTAATGATAGCAGTAGCTATTTGTCTTATTTTCAGCGGAATAAAAATAGCAACTACCCTTTTTGAGATAATGTTCTCACAGCTCATAACACCTTTTATAATAGCAACTGATCTTAATGGCTCAGGACGTGCAAAAAAAGCTATACAAAATATGCTTCTCTCAAATATTGTTCTTATGATAGTTGTCATTCTCATAAGGATATATATTTCCGTTATATGGGGCGTAAAATCTTCTGATTATGGAGATAATTTTGCCGTAATGCTTATTGTCATAATTGCAGGAGCAAAATTTGTTATAGACGGACCTGAGATACTGACTAAGCTGTTCGGCATTGACGCAGGTGTTAAGTCTGGCGCAGCCACAATGATGGCTATCAACCAATCAATGCAAATGGGCAGTTATGCCACAATGGGACTTGCTCGTGCAGGAAGCAGCGTTGTACATGGTGCAAGTAATATAGCAAAGCATACCGCAAGCAGCGCAGCAGGAGCAGTAAAAGGCTTTGCAGGCGGCGTATATGGCGGTATACACGGCGGTGATACTACCCCTGGAAAGATAGGAAAAGCTATAGGCGGAGCGGCTGTTGGAACTGTAACAGGCGCTGTCGGCGGAGCTTTCGGTCATACTAATGCAGGCGCAAAGGCAGCTTATGCAGCAACAAATCCAGGCTCAATAAAAGATACATTCTCAAATGCAAAAGACAACATTGCCAATAACGTAAAAGAGTCTGTAGGAGAGGGCTTTTCATCAGGCGGCTCAGGCAGTGTTTCAAAGGGTGCTGACGGAAAGGACGGCTTAAATGGCGCTAACGGCATGAATGGAGCTAAAGGCGACAGAGGTGCGCAAGGCGCAGCAGGCAAAGACGGCACAAATGGAACTGACGCAAGAGCCGATAACAACAGCGGAAACAGCAACAATAACAGCAATAATAGCGGCACATCTCAGCCTGCTCGTGGCAGTGGCTTTGACGCTCCAAAGGCTGCAGCAAGCAATAATAACAATAAGCCTGACACATCAAAAGGAAATGGATTTAAGGACAAGGGAGGCAAGTAACATATGGGAGTAGTACCTAAAAAGACAAAAGCGGAACAGCGTATCTTCCGCCATATCAACCTTACAAAAATAATCGGATTGATAGTAACGCTAATGGTGTCATCACAGTTAGCCAATATCATGGTAAGTCCCAAACTAGGCATTCCATTTATCATATTCTGTAGTGTGATATTTCTCATAATGAGCGGAAAAAGCCCCTCTGATCCATGCAAAAGCTTTGCTGAAGCATGGCTTGAGTGGCTCAGTTTCCTAATGACAAATAAAACTCTGCACAAGCACCAAGGAGGAGAGATCAATGATGAGGAGATCATCGACGCCGAAAAGCACGAATAACAAGGTCAATGGTAAAGGTTTTTCAAAAATAAAAGCACATAAGAAAGCTGCCGAAGACCAATCGAGTATAATGTCACGTCTTTCATTTGAAAGCATTGAAAACGGCATTGTGACGCTTAAGGTCAAAGGAAAATCACTTAAAATGGGTGTTCTTGCCGTATCAGGCATGGATATATTCGATCTTAACGATTATGACCGCAATACAGTTTTCAATAATTTTGCCAAGGCAACTTTATCTATAGGCACTGATCACAAATACGTTTTCACATCAAAAACTCCGTATCTTGCTAATCAGAAAGCCTATATAAAGTATAAAATGCAAAAAAGCATCAATAGGTATTCAGAATATCTGCTCAACGAACAGCATGATATATTTGAAGATTTTGAGGTAAGCCATTATGACCGAATGGCTTACCTTTTTATTTACTCTGATGACGAGAAGAAAATATATACTGGCGCTCAGAGGTTTATAAACCACATGAGAGATGTTGATGTATCATGGTGTTCAACCGAAGAAATAATCGTTACGCTCAATAAGCTTATCTGTCTGAATACAGAAAATCAGCAGTTGTCCGAAAATGGAGATCTTAATGAAACTATCCTGCCTGAAACAATAATATTTAAGCCAAACTATTACAAGATAAATGATGTGTTTGCTCAGACAGTGGTAGTGTACGATTATGCAGCTGAGATAGATGACCTCAGACTTGCTCAGATAGTTACACAATCGAATGATACGATAGTATGGGACGTTAATGTGGCTGATAAAGAAACTGTATTAGATGAACTTAGTTCTTCCCTGCGAGAGTTAGAGTCACGAGGAGGTATAATTCAGGACGCCACAGAAAAGCTCGATACAAGCACTGAATATCAGAAGCTAGAAATGATATACCAGAACATAAAAAACGGCAATGAGCAGATATACTATGTAACACTCAGATTTATTGTAAGTGATACCGATCTAAGCTCACTCAATAAACGGACACAGGAACTGATCCACGAGCTTGAACTCAGCGGTTTGGCGGCGTATGTTCCAACAAATATAATGCAGCATGAGTTTTTAACCACTATTGATAAAAGCAACACGATAAAAACACCTTTCCCAGTGTTTGATACCTTGTCACGTCAGTTTCCGTTTTACTATCAATCACATATAGACGATACAGGGCTTTTCTTTGGCTTCACGGAAACAGGCGGACTTAATATTCTCAACACATTTAAACGAACTAAAAGTCGTAATTCCTTTGACCTTTTGGCAATAGGACTTAAAGGCGGCGGTAAGTCGGTAACGCTGAAATCAATGCTTGAAGATCAGCTGCTTATAGGAAATAAAGTAATGGTAATCGATATCGAAAGCGAGTATCAACCTATGGCAAAGGTCTATGACGGTCAGACTATAAAGATAAACAGCAATTCAAGAATAAATCCTCTGCAAATATGTAAAGTTGTAGACTCACGAGTTGATGATGAGATATCACCAGAGGACGAAGCAAGAGAAAATTTTGCTTCTGAAATGTCAAGAATACGCACATTTATGTCAATGTATATGCCAGAAATAGATATGTACACTATGGAAATCTTCATGGATCTTGTAACTGAATGTCTGTCGGACAAGGGTATTTTCCCTGAAACAGATGTTACATATCTTGATCCGAAACAGTTTCCGTCTTTTACAGATGTAAACAACAAGCTTCACGAAAAGCTCTGCAACAGGACAGGTATGCCAGAAAGAAAATACGAAGCGTACAGCAACATTCAGGTGTATATAAAACAGCTTTGCGGCAAAGGTGCATATGCAGGAATGTTTGACGGAGCGACTAATGTTGATGTAAAAAACAATGACCTGATAATCTTTGATGTTAAGAGCATAAGTGAAATGGCTGAGAATGTATACAACGCTCAGCTTTTTAATATTCTCACTATTATGTGGTCAACGATATGCAAAAACATAGGCTACAATCAAAACCTTATCAATCCTTGGGATAAAAGAAATGTTGTGTGTCTTATTGACGAAGCTCACAGATTTATCTCAGTGAAATATCCACAGGTAACAGAGTTTATTGAAAAACTTGTTCGCCGCACAAGAAAATATTTTGCAGGATTATGGTTTGCAACTCAATCAATATTAGACTTTATTCCTGACGGAAATATCACAGCAGCAGGCTCTATAAAGGTCATTTTCTCCCTAGTTCAATACCGATTGGTGCTTAAACAATCGCCTGAAAGCATTGAGATATTGCACCAAGCCTTTCCGCAATTCTCATATGCCGAGCTTAAAGAAAGCACAGCATTTGAGCCTGGTCAAATGCTGTTGTCATTAGGAGCAGGCAGGGACAAGCTGCATTGCAGAAGAATTGTTGGCGCAAGACAGCTCCTCTATATGGGCAATGCAGAGGACAGAATAGAGATAATCCACAACTGTTTTTCTCACTATTACAACGAATATTCTAAGCAGGAATATGGACTTATGTTAAGAAAAATGGATGCTGATTATTTCAGGAAATGCTTCCTTGCAGAAACATATTCCTACCTTAGAATGGAGCAAAACATAAGTCATTATATTGACGCAGTTATAGTTCAAATGGTGGATAATCTTATCAAAGAACTTCTTCAAGCTGCAGGAACGGAGGCGGCACGATGAAAATAGTAAGTCCTAAAAGCAGCAGTAAAATATATATAATATTTACTGTTGTGACAGTGTTGTTAGCAGCATTTTTTCTTACGTCGAACAGATGGATGCAATCAATTACATACAAAAGCAAAAGCAATAATTATAACCAGTCGCTAACACTTAATTGCTACAATATAAAGATAACAGACGCTTCTTACCACGATAATATTTGCGAATTTGTTTTAAAATGCCGCCTTTCTGGCAGTGATACTGGGGCAACATATCCCGAAATTAAGGCGATAAGATTTGATGATGATCTAACAGAGTATAAGTTCACACTCAGCGAAAAATATGATGATTATTCAAGAAAAGTAACAGTGAAAGACCCTCCGTCCGACTTCAAGATAATGCGTGTTGTTGTCAGATCTGCTCTGCCAGATACAAAATATGCGGACGCATATGATGAATTTGGAGAGAAGATACCTGCACATACTGAGAAAGGGAAAGGGTACATTAGAACGATAACTATTGACCGAAAAGATATGCAGAAAAGTGCAATAAAAATCGTCCCAGGCAATACTGAAAGCCGTACACAAACGAGTACAGCAAGCAGTATTTCAAGCACAAAAAGTCCAATATCCACAACAGCACAAGCTGTCGCTGTGACTACAAAGGCTACATCACAAACAACACATAACGTCAGCGAAAAGGCGGCAGAAGAGTCACAAACAAGCACAACTACTTCAACCAAACATCAAGCTGCAACAGCAGAAAACAACACAAGACCGCAGGAAACAAGACGTTATGATGAGCCTGCATATGCCCCAGAACAGACCACTGGCGCAACACATAATGAGCCTGCTCAAACACTTGCGCCGTCTACACAACCGCCAGAGCAGGTAACAACTACAACAACGCAGCCTAGAGTCTATTCTATAAAGCTTGCTACAGATTTTGAGTACAATGACGTTCAGCTTAAAGTGGGAGGACGCACTCAGCTTCGTGCAGAGATCGAGCCTGACAATGCCATTAATAAGAACGTAAAATGGGAGAGTAACCGTCCTGATATTGCAACAGTTGACAGCAACGGCAATGTAACAGCCGTATCAAAAGGCAAAGCTATCATAACCGCAACAACAGAAGATAAGGGCTTAAAGGCAAGCTGTATGATAACAGTTAGCCAATAATGAAAAGAGGTAATCAGAATGACTTTTAATAATTCTTCAAACAAAGTAAGAGTAATAGGTTTTATCGTTTCTGATATAAAAAACCTAAGTGCCTATGCTATCGAATTTCTTATCGCAGTGCCTAGAAAGGCTAAAAAAGGCGAGCAGAGCTTTAACGATGTTTTCACTGTATACGTTAATGAGGAAAGCACAATTTCCTTTACAAGAAATCATTTGCGCAAAGGCAGCGTGATAGTAGTTAAGGGAGAACTGAGGACTTTTAAAGATAATAACGTGAAAATATGCAGCAGTGATATAACTATTTCATCACAGAACAAGTGAGGTAAAGCGCTATGGAAAACATACTTTTTGAGTATCCCGTCAATGATGAAAACAGGTCTTTTGATGATGAGTTTCAAGTTCAAAAAGCGAGAGCTAACAAGATAAAATATACTGTAATAATTGCAGTTTTTTGTGCATTGGTAATGTATTTTTTATCTGCACTTTTTGCAAAAGCAGCACTGCTTTTTTATTTTCTGACAGCACTTTTTGTGTTTATCGCAATGATAACAGGAAAGATGTTTGTGAAATATCCAAGGCATTTTCTTTATATAAAGGCAACGGAAAATGAACTGCAGCTTGCTTACTATAAAGATAAAAAAGAGGATTACCACTTCCAATATAACAGCATTGAAGAGATAAGGTTTGCAGACAAAAATTTCACTGCTGTATATATAAAAGAAGAAGGACGTAAACCATATTACTTTGAATTAAATAAGTGGACACCTGAGCAAGGCTTTTTCCTTTACACCATACCGCAAATTCTCCCTAACGTGTTCAAGGGCAACAGCAAAGAGATAGCAAAAAAATATGGTGATGAAGCTGATTTCTACAATGAAGTATATAAGGAGAGTAATTGAAAATGGATATAATCATACGCAATATTCCTGAGAATATGATAGATAAACTAGACAATATAGCAAAAGCTGAGGACTTATCACGAAACGCATTACTTACAAAACTAATATCAGATTTTGTGAAAAGCAATGACGATTTTGTTGTAAATATTCTTCCGCCTATCGTTCGTGCGTTAGTAAATCAGGAGCTTGACCGCCTTTCAGAGGGTGCAAATTCCACTATAAATAATGTGTATATTGCAGCGCAAAAAATGATAAATACAACAGAAAAAATCGAAAATCTGCTTACAGAAACGATAACAAATCCTGAAGAAAACTCAATTACAAATGAAGAAATTCTCAGGATACTTGAAATTTCGGAAAAAGAAAATTCATAAATAAGCCCGTTTTGTTTACACAATAGAAATATATACAGATTATTACAGCTCAAAATTATATAATTCGTATATAAAGAGGTAAATAGAGGAAGTTTTCGTATATAAATCATATATAAATTTTGATTTGCAATATATATAAAATATATAAATTACAAATATATACAGAAAATCGTATATAAATCGTATATAGAAAAAGACCCGATGATATCACAGTACCCCACCTGAAACCTCGGTTCTACCGAGGTTTCCAGCAGGCACGATATCGTGCCTTTATGCTCTTGACCCACACCTCTAACTTAGATATCACAAAATAAAATCAAACTACACGGAAAGGTTGGATGAAAAAATGAAAAGCAAACCTATCAATAAGCTACTGTCTTTTTCAGAACTACATTATCAAAGGTTTTTAAAGATAATGGAGCTGAACGGAATTAAAACATACAGCAATTGTCTTGCGTTTCTGATAGACAGTGCCTACAATAACATCAAACAAACACCAAACGATGAATGTTTGAAAAACATTCAAGATAACATTGAAAAGCTGCTGACGATTGCAAAAGAAAATAACAGCATGATATATCAGGAACGTGACGGAATTAATACGCTCCTGCACTTCTACGAAGTGCAGGAATTCCACTCAGCCGACAAGCGTCTGAGTGACAGCGAACCGCATGACGTCATGTCACGATCAAATGACAACTACAAGAGCATCGTACATCAGCGCTCAGTTGATAAGGGTGCAGACTCCCTGCAAGACGAACAGAGTGACTAATAATGACACCAGGAATATTTCACAAATGCAAATTCGTATACAAGTGGCGAATAAGCGGTGACGGTGGCAACAAGATATTCGATTTTCTGGACTATATGCTCCGCCCTGAAGCTTTTGAGCCGAACAAACACGCCAACGAAATGGAGTATGTATATTCAGAATTTGTGCCAAACGAGAAAAGTCAGGCTCAAAACATAAAAGCTGAACGCTCATTAGGTGCTTTCACAAGTACACAAGACAGTCTGACTCCTGCCGATATAGACAAGATACGTCAACAAGAAGCTGTCAGCCGTTCTGAGGGATGTCCAAAATATGCAGGTGTTATCTCATTTGATAACGCATATCTGCGGCAGAATAATTTCATAGTCGGCAATCAGCTCAACCGCCAGGCACTTATTGAAGCCGCACGAAAAGGCATTAACAAAATGATAGACAAATCAGAAAAGCTGGATGCAAGTAACTGCTACTGGGTCGGCAGCATTCACGTCAATACAGGTAATGTACATATCCATTATCAGCTTCTTGAATATCACCGACTTGAAGATAGGCGCATTACATACAAAAACAAAGGTCAAGACGATATCGAGCAGAAAGCTTTCAACGCTTTGAAAACTGAAATGACGCACTTCATTGACAAAAGTGCCGCCGCTGCTAACCTTACTGAATTTCAAAGAAACGTGCTTGCACCTCATATCAAGTCCGAATTTGCAGGCAGTATTCAAAAAATAAACGCACTTATCGACAAGCTTCCTGATGACCTAAAAAACAGTGGCAAGCAGTGGTGGTATGCAAAACAAAATGATGTGACAAAAAACGAGATAGACAGTTGTATCAGATCTGTCATATCAGAAAATCAAACTTTGCAAATAATGTTTGACACATATCTTCATAAGCTCGACAGCACACAAGCAATGTTCCGAAACAGATACGGACAAAATTCAAGGTGGGCTGAGTATAAAGAACATCAGCTTCACGATCCGTCAGGTTTTTACTCCAGAGTAGGAAACTCATTTCTTTCTATCTGCCGTGAATACTACAACACAAAGAATGTCAATTATGAACCACCTGAGGATCTGCATTCCCATATAGATCTTGATAATACTTCTTACTTTCCAAAAACGAAAACGTATCTGTCTGAAAAAGAAAGCGAAGGCTTTTCTGAGAAAAATGATTCTGACTACAACAACGGTATTTCCTCGCAGAAATCAAAAGTGTATCTGTCTGAAAATAAAAAAGATGATTTTGAGGATGCTATGCCTTATGACTCTTTAGAAAACTCTGATATCCCTGATGATTTGGAAATGTACCTATCTTCAAGAAATTATGATGAGTTGTATGAACCAAATGCTCCTGACTACAGCACGGATATTTTTCCGCAAGAGCCTGAAGCGTATCTGTCTGAAAATGATAAAAGCGATCAGACAGTGGAATGTCTACGCATAGATTGGAGCAAGAACTATAAGCTTGCCCTCGACTATATGTACGGAAATGAACAGAACAAATCAGCAGTCATAAAGAAAGACCCCGAAAAAGCTTTTGAAACACTCTCAATAGAAAGCAAAAGCGGAAATATTCTCGCAACATATGACATAGGCAAGATTTATGACAGCCAAATGCTAAAATCCAATGACGGCGATACATTAAGTCAGCAATATTACAGCAAAGCCTTTGAGGATTTTCACAAGCTGCTGTCCATAGTAAGCATGAGTGATGATAAACGTGATAATTGGACAAAGTCCTATCTCAACTATCGTATAGGTAAAATGTACGAATATGGGCTTGGAGTTACCCAGAACTATAACTCAGCCATAGAGCATTATAAGCTGTCTGAAAATAAATATGCTTATTTTGCTCTCGGAAACATATACAAATACGGCTCTGGTGTTGAAACAGACTATGCCAAAGCATTTGACTATTATATGCGCTCACTAAGCAGCAAAGGCGGAATGCCCTTCGCAAGTTATGCCGTAGGACAAGCTTATGAACTGGGTCAAGGAGTAGAAAAAGACCTAACGAGTGCGCATAATTTTTACGCTGAAGCTTTAACAGGTTTAGAGAAAGTATTCACTAAAAACCATGACGATAATATCAGCTACAAGATAGGTATGATGTATCTGAATGGCAAAGGAACGGATATAGACCTTGAATGTGCTGAAAAATATCTGCTGCTCTCGGCGGACTCCAATAACTATAAAGCACAATATATGCTCGGTAAGCTCTATCAGAGCGACAGCAAAAAAGATCTTCAAAAGGCTGAAAAAAATCTGATAAAGGGTGCTGAAAACGCACAGGATAAAACAGGATTGTGTGAATATAGTCTTGGCAAGCTGTATCTTTCACAAGAGAGATACGACAAGGCGGTATCATACTTAGAACGTTCCGCAGCAAAAGATAATTACTATGCGGCATACACTCTCGGAAAACTCTATCAGGAGCAATTCAATGACAATGCTCTGGCAGAAAAGCACCTTATGCACGCTGCTGAGCATAAAGATGATGTTATGGGAACAGCAGCATACCGCCTTGGTAAATTGTATCTTTCATTTCAGGACAAAAGAAAAGCATTGCAGTATTTCATCAAAGCAGCAGACAAGGATAATGTTTACGGAATGTATGCTGCAGGGAAAATTCTTCTTGATAGCAGAAAATCAACAGAAGTTTCAAAAGGAATACGCTACCTTTCATCAGCCGCCGATAAGGACTTTGAGCCTGCGATATACACTCTGGGCAAATATTATAGCTCATTCAATAATACAAAAGCTAAAGAATACCTTAAGCGTTCTGCGTTTGAATACAACGATCCAAATGCACAGTATATTCTTGGAAAAGTGTATCTGTCTGAAAATAAAAACGAAATGGCTGAAAAGTGCTTCCGTCAGTGCGCTTTAAATGGCAACAACAGTGGACAGCTCGCTTATGGTTTAATGCTGCTTCGTGATGGTCAAAAGAAAGCAGCATATCAATGGCTGAGAAAGTCAGCACGCTCAGGCAATGACATTGCTAAAAAGATAATAAGCGGTAAAAAAGCGGATATACCATTTGAGTTCAGACTTGCAGGCTGTATGCAGGCGCAGAGGACACTTCTTCATAAATCATCAAGTATGCTGCGCAACGCCCTTAAATCTGAAGAAGCAAAAACCGCACGTCTTATGAGAGAATTTGAGATCGAGCAGGAAATGGCGAAAGCAAAAGAACAATATCATAGCATATAAAGGGGAACTAATATGGATCTTGAAAAACTTAAGCGCATAAAAAATCTTATCATCGCAAAAATACTTTTTGTATTTGGTTGGATCTATGATCTTGCTATGCGTATTTTAAATGCGGTGAATAAAACACCTATTGAAAAAGACAAAGACCGCCGAAATGTCAGAATAAAACAATTTGCAATAGCTACATCGATACTGTATGTGATCTTTAACAGCATTTTTATTTACATCTTTAAAAGTATGCGCAGGGTAAGCCTTAACGGACGCTCTGGTGAATACACAAGCACTCACTTTATGCCGTGGAACATCATTGTTCCGTCAGGATTTATGATGTTCATTTTTGAAATTATCCTGGCAATGGTAGTAGGCTTGTGTATAACAGTAAAGCTCCATACTCTGTGGCGTATGAAGAATGACAGCAAGGACATCAAGGGTGATAATAAATTTATGGAAGATAATGAGCTTCTTGAACACTTTCAGGCAGTCCCTATGGATAATATAAAGTCAGCGGAACAAGCTGGTATGCTCATTGGTGAGAGCAATGGTATGTACTATGTTGAAACTGGCACATACAACACTATGATAGTAGGCGCTCCTCGTTCAGGTAAAGGCGAATGCTATGTGCTGCCAAGTATGCGGCTTATGGCTAACTCAAAAAATAAGCCCTCGCTTATCATAAACGATATGAAAGGCGAGTTGCTTGAACTGACATATGAGGATTTTGCAAATAACGGATATAAGATAGTCACTCTTAATCTTATCGATACGGACCGATCTGATTGTTGGAATCCTCTACAACTTATCATTGACGAATATCTCGCTGCAAAACGGAGCGGAAGCAACGATCTTTCACAAACCTCTAAGCTTGTCAGCTCGTTTGCCCACTGTCTTACAGACGATGTACAAAGTGAAGCAATATGGACAGACTCTGCAAGGTCACTTTTAAGCGCCCTGATATACTATTTTCTTGATAAAGGCTATGAAAAAGGTAATATGTCAAACGTTAATATGTACAGCATAACAACATTCTTCACTGAATTTGGCGTATATAATACAGTGATCGAGGACGAAAGCGGCAATAAGAAAATGGTCAATGCTCTCGATGAGCTGTTCAATGCGCTGCCTGTGGGCTGTCTTGCAAGAACATCCTATTCAACGTCAAAGTTCTCCCAGGGCGATACACGTTCTTCAATATACACTGTTCTCTCCGCAGACCTTGAGATCTTCATGACGGATATGGGTGTTCAAAAGCTGACATCTAAAAATGAAATAAACTTTGCTGACCTTATCAATGAAGATCAGCCTTGCATAATATATATGCTTGTGCCATATGAAGAAAAATCACGCTATGTAATAGCTTCAATGTTTGCAGACCAATCCTTTATGTACCTTGCAAAGCAGGCAAGAAAATACCAGGGCGGCAAATTGCCACGAAAAATAGAGTATATCTACGATGAGTTTGGTCAAATGACAAAGCTTCCTGACCTCAGCAGCAAAATGAATGCTTCTCCAGGAGCTAACATTCTGTTCAATCTCTTTCTGCAGGACTATGGTCAGCTCAAAAAGTATGATAAAGAAGAGGACGGCATAAAGGGCGCTTGCAATATTCAGATATACATACTCTCTCTTAACGGAAACACTAACAAGGCGTTTTCCGAAATGATAGGAAACGAGACCATAAACTATCTTACATTCAGCGGCAGCCTATATGGCTTTATCGATCACCAAGGCGAACACGTTGACCGCAAGGCTCTGCTCGACACAACACAGTTGTCTAAGCTTCCTTTCGGCACTGCCATAGTTAAGAAAATGCGTTGTGAGCCAATACGAACTAATATCACGCCTTATCACCTTATCGAGAATAAGCCGCCAAGAATACCTGTCGAAAATCTGCCTATAAGAAACCATAACATAGACCTCTCTGCTGTGCTTTACCCATATGATGAGCTTTGGGACAGTTTGGGCGTTATAGGCAATCAGTATAGACTTGATAAGCTGAAAAATAATGCAGAAAGTGCTATGAACAAATACTATATGCAGCTTAATGATATTGAGAAAATAAAGGCTGCAGGCGGAGCGGTTTCTGAGCTTATGTATAAAGCTGCATTGGATCTTGAAAAACAGGCAAGTCAGGCGCAGCGCCAGGTCATAGAGTATCAGCAGCATATCCAACAGCTCAAAGAATTTCGTAAGAATGAAACACGAAAAATATTTGCCCAGGCTTATTCAGACAATGGCTTTCAAGAGGAAGATGACGGCTTTGATGAAAGCACAGACGAGCTTTATCTCCCTAATGACTTCCCTGCTCCTCAAAGCGAACTCCCATATGTGGATATATCCGCATTGCTTTATAAGGTCAATGGACTTGCAGGAGATGAGCTTAGCAGCCTGCTTGAAAAGAAAAACTATGCCGCTGCAAGGGGCTACATAAAGAAAATACAGAAACGTCCTGATATACGCAGCAATTTTGTTGCCGATGAATGGGCGGCACTGGAACAATACATTAATAATGAGGAATTGAAAAATGCGAATACCTAACAGCTTTGTTACACGTTTTACACAGGCATCAGACTTGAAGCTTGCCTGTGTATTCTATAGTCTTATCCACAAGAATACAAAAAGAAATCTGCTTGGCTATGAGATCACAGTCAAGCAGACAACTCTTGTGTCACTATGCGGCTTTTCGGTATCCACTGTCAAGCGTGCGGCAAGCTCACTGCTCAAGAGTGGATTTATCAAGTCCCAGAAGCGCCAAACAAATGCTCCTGGAAAGCTTGGTACATATACATATACTATTGAAGCCATATCTACAGCTTCTAAATATTTCACCATGGATAAAAAGCTTATGAGCAGATTGAATGGAAATGAATTCAGAGTTTATGCAATGTGCTGTAAGCTGTCTGACAGCTCGCACAAGAGTTTTTTCCAAAGCTATAATGATCTATCTCAGCTTCTAGGCATGAGCCGTCAGGACGTTCTCAGAACGATAGAGAAACTTGTAAAAGGCAAATTCATTCGTAAGAAGAAAATCAGAACTCGTGCAGGTGATTTTACAGACAACACATACACTGTCTGCATATATGTTCATCACAGCAGAATAAAAAAAGCCTCCCGCCGCTCGAGCAGGAGGCAGAGCATTCATTGCTTTACAATGAACACACCCATTAAAAACACAAGTTCATTGTATAACAAAAAATCGGGTTTGTCAATAGGTTTTAAGAAAAAAATGCGGCTTTCGGAGATTTTTTTCTTAAAAAGGGGTAGTGGGTAAAATGAACTGTCTATAACTGACCCATTCTTGATTATCTGTCTGAAATCAAATAATTGATTTTGGTTTATATACTTAGTTATTATCAAAGTTATTGATGAGTATTTGTTTTTTATGTGAAATTCGCTTTTTTCTTTCAGACAGATATCAATTCAAGCTGTCAAAATGCCTGTTTTTGTAATATAATTAATTTATTATATCAAAAAAGGGGATCATTATGACTATCGAAGAACTAATTGACGAAAAAACAAAACTTGAAAAACTTGTGATACAGCTTGCAGGAGAAAACCAACAGCTTAAGGACAAGTTGTCGGCTAAAAAAGCTAGTGACACTCCGTTCGCCGATCTACTTGAAACGTGGCTGCACAACAAAAAAATGTCTGTAAAAGCCAACACATATGAAGCTTACTGCACCCAGGTCAATCACCACCTTGTGCCGTATTTTCGCAGCAAGGGTACAATGCTTTCTCAGCTCACGCCAGCAGTGCTTGAAGAATATTATTTCACAAAGCTTCAATCTGGCTTATCAGGCTCAACCATAAGGAAACATCATTCAAACATCAAGATGGCACTGAAATTTGCCGTAAAGAACGGATTGACAGACCAAAATGCCGCACTTCTTGCAGAACTTCCCTCCTGTAACAAGTTCTGTGGTAACTTTCTCAACACAGAGCAATTTGATCTTGTTCTCAGCAAAATAAAACACACTGCAATTTACACACCTGTGTTTATAGCAGGAACAATGGGGCTTAGGCGCAGTGAAGTTTTGGGGCTGCGTTGGTCGGATATCAATTTTGAGCAGCGCACTATGTGCATTCAACATACTGTGGTCAAATGCGTCAAAAACCATAAAACTACGCTTATATTTTCAGACGTGCCTAAAACAAGGTCAAGCCGCCGCACACTTCCGCTGCCTGACAGTGTATACAGCTACTTGAAATGGCTCAAACACAAGCAGTGCTTGTCTTATGCAGCTAACAGGAGCAGCTATTCACGGCAATATTTACAATACATATGCGTTGATAGCAAGGGCATTCTTATACAGCCTGATGAGCTTTCTGTCCGTTACATCAGACTAATGAACGAAATGCACCTCAGATGCCGCTTTCACGATCTTCGCCACACTTGCGCTTCCCTGCTCGTTCAGCATGGCGTTCCCATGAAAGCCGTATCTGCATGGCTTGGACACAGCAGCATAGCTGTCACCAGCGATATATACACGCACCTTACATATCGTGAAAAGCTGAAAGTCGCTGAAACGATCGATGAGTATATGAAAGATGTCAATGTGTCACCGTGACACATTAGATAAGCGGCTTAGTTTTAATACGTGTTGACAAAACACGTACAATGTGATATGATAATTATAGGATATATTCAATATCGAAAGAAGAATAATATGACAAATTTCAATGATTTTCTTAATGCACAACTAACTGATCCTGAGCTTAATGCAGAATATAATTCTATAGAGCCTGAATTTGCAGTAGTTCAAGCGTTAATTGACGTCCGTAAAAAGAAAGGTATAACTCAGCAGCAACTTGCCCACCTTTCAGGTATTGCACAAGGTGATATAAGCAAAATTGAAAATGGAAATGCAAACCCGTCTATAAAAACACTTCAAAGGCTTGCCGCTGCTATGGATAAAAAACTTAAAATTGAATTTGTATAAAATAAAAATCCTTGGTGTGTCACAATGACACACTGTCTAGTGACACAAAAACGGAGTGATTTTAATGTCCAAAAATAAACTTGTTTCTCCTGTTCTCAAATGGGTGGGAGGAAAAAGGCAGCTGTTGCCCTCTATAAAGCTCATGCTACCTAAAAGGATAACCTCGTATTGTGAGCCTTTTGTTGGTGGCGGTGCTGTTTTGTTTGATCTACAGCCTAAAAAAGCAATAGTCAACGACATTAACATCGATCTCATTCATGTATATACTGTTATAAGAGATGATGTTGACGCTCTTATCGAAATACTTGAAACCTATCCGAATGAGGAAAGTTTCTACTATGAGCTTCGTAATATTGATCGTGATAAATCAAAATACGATAGGCTTAGTGACATCGAAAAAGCGGCAAGGGTTATTTTTCTCAATAAAACTTGTTATAATGGTTTATATCGTGTAAACAATGCAGGAGAATTTAATAGTCCTTTTGGAAAATACAAAAATCCAAATATCGTTAATGCACCTGTTTTGAAAGCCGTAAGTAATTATTTTAACTCTGCTGAGATAACATTCAGTTCAAACGATTTTGCATTATCACTTGAACAAGTACGAAGAGGAACGTTCGTATATCTTGATCCGCCATATGATCCAATATCAGATACCTCTAGCTTTACTGGTTATTCAAAAGGCGGTTTTAGCAGAGAACAGCAGATTAAACTTCGTGAGTGCTGTGATATGCTTAATGAACGTGGTGTAAAATTCATGTTGTCAAATTCTTCAACTGAATTTATAAGAGAACAATATTCTGATTATCATATAACAACTGTACAAGCCAAAAGGGCAATCAACTCAGTTGCAAGCAAACGTGGAGATGTTGACGAGGTAATAATAACAAACTATGAATGACACAGATAAACTTGAACATGAAACCAGGAATGACGCAGCATGGCATTTATTATTTGAAAAATACGATATTCTACATCAAATAGAACAAGAAGGGTGTTTTCAAATATCTGCTACACAAATTAGAGAGTTTCGTGAGCCACGGTTAATGGCAAAATTTGATCACATTATCAATTTGCCTAAATTATTCAAACAAAATAAGCTCTCCATACTTCCTATTACTCGTGGTGATTATATCATTTCTCATTTTGATGCGTATCATAAATTCGAGCCTATGTCACCCGAAGTAACAAGAATAAGCTTACCATACTACATTCAAAGTTTAGATGTAGACTCTATCACCAGTGAAGCAGTTGCTTTAAATTGTGCTTATGTGTCGGGCATAATAGCAGACTTTCTAGAAGATGAGCAACTTGTCCCAACTGTAAGTGGCAGAATGGGATCTGGTAACTTCAATTTTGAGATCAAAGATGTTCTATGCAATGACAAAAGAAACATTGAAGTACATAATTCTCAAATAGAGATAGATGCAGGATATGAGGGATTACAAAAGCTTGCACTAATTGAGGCAAAGCGAGATTTGTCGAAAGATTTTCTTGTAAGACAGCTCTACTACCCTTTCAGGACGTGGAAAGATCGTGTAAACAAAGATGTCAAACCAATTTTCCTTGTGTATTCCAATGGCATATTTCATTTATATGAATATCAATTTTCTGATCCAATGGAATATAGTTCACTGACACTTGTCAAGCAGAAAAATTATTCTGTGGAGGAAGATATGACTATTACATCTGAGGAAATCAATCAATTACTTGACAGTGTACCGATAATTGATGAGCCTGAAATATCATTTCCACAAGCAGACAGTTTTGAACGAGTAATAAATCTATGCGAATTATTAAACGAACACCCTATGACAAAAGATAATATTACAATTAATTACGCATTTGACGAAAGGCAAACAAATTATTATACCGACGCTGCTCGCTATCTTGGGTTAGTTGACAAGCAAAGGAATGATAGCATTACATTTTTCTTAACGTCAAAAGGAAAAAACATTTTAAAACTCAGCTACAAACAAAGGCAATTAGCTTTTTGTGAAGCTATATTATCACATAAGGTTTTTTCAGAAACTCTTAATTTATGGTTTAGTCAGGGAGAAATCAACAAGCATGAAATTGTTGCAATAATGAAACAGTGTAACCTATATAAAGTGAAAAGTGACGAAACATATTATCGTAGGGCTTCAACAATTAGAAGTTGGCTTGAATGGATCGTGGAATTATTATAACGAAAATACCCCTAGTGTGTCACGGTGACACACTAGGGGTCATTTTGCATTTATATATAAAAGATATATTCCCCACCATTAATTTCCGCAAAAGTATTGACAAATTGACAAAATGGTGGTATAATTAATATACAGAGGAAATTTAGAGGACATAAAAAATCGCACCCTCTAAGGCTTATAAACTCTTGGCGGAGATTATAAGCCCAGCAACACAGATGTTCGGATCAACTGTGAGCTTTCAGAGAATGCTATCCTCGTGCTCTATTATAGCACGTTGGAAATAGATTGTCAAGGGCTTTTCACGATGTCAAACATCTGGAAAGCTCTTTTTGCTTTTAGCTGCTGATTTTACTTACCAAAAATGCAGCTTGAAAATCGAATATCGTAAGTCCTCAAATAAGATTGAGATGAGGTCAACTGATGTGAAACACAAGCACAACAAGACATTGAGTTGTCTTTAAGTCGCTTTGAGCCATGACGTTCGTTACTGTTCAATCACGCCGATCAGGCATTCTTAACATTACAGAACATGAACACGAGCCAGCCAGTAACAGTTAAGCTAACTGCAAGCCTATGTGCCGACGCCACTATGGATTAACATCAGATGATTCGCTTAAGCTCCACAATGTGAAGCTGCCTTGACAAGGTCTAAGAGCGAAACGAAACAAATGTCACAAAACATATCCTAGCTTGTTACTACAAGCTTTCATATATGCTCAGCAAGGATACTTAAAGATACTTGCTGAGGAAAGTCCACATTTTTTATATCCTGTGGATTTTCCTTTGTGAGTATCAAAAATGATTGGTGCGCCAGAAGGGACTCGAACCCCCGACCTACTGGTTCGTAGCCAGTCACTC